>Ga0307510_10000144_pt1 | contig 59131 bp, 74 predicted proteins | sample 12_EM_MG_FD_207224 | JGI IMG/M metagenome (GOLD analysis project Ga0307510, IMG submission 207224) | Populus trichocarpa ectomycorrhiza microbial communities from riparian zone in the Pacific Northwest, United States - 12_EM | ecosystem: Host-associated > Plants > Roots > Unclassified | place... | reverse complement strand
GAAATAATTTCATGATAATGTTTGAATAAATTTCCGACATTCAGAATGTTCAATAAACAAGTGTATTCTCGGAATAACTAACGATCAGCTATGCTACTTGTAAGTAAGAACGAAGTACAAGGCAAGCTATTGTCCAGTAAAATCAGATATGATGAAAAACTAGGATGCAAACTGAAATGACGTGACAACTTTGAGAGTGGGTATCGTTGCCCTATGTTGACCAGAAGATTTTCAGCCATTTGCACAAGATGAGGGAAACAAACAACATATGATAGGACTATTGCCATATGGTTGTTGAAACCTTGGCAGTGCTCTTAGTTGAGTGCTTTGAGGTCGAGTTGCATGATGGAAACTCCTTGGGATGCTGCAGTGGGCTCGCTGTGATTTTTTTAATTAGTAATGACCATCATTTGAATAGTACATTCGTACTCACCTTGCCTGTGCATAAATATCTGCCATCAGATGCTGAAACCTACCAGGCCGGTTCTGAGAGATATAATGGAAAGTGTGCATGTGACCAAGGTACACATCAAGGAAGGCATTTGTTGAAAACTCTGTGGGTTGATGCCTGCCAGTATGCCACTTGTAGATGCTGGCATAGAGCTGATACACCACATTAAGACAAATTGACTATGTAAAGATTTTGCACTCACCGCTGTTGTAACACACTGAGGCATGTTGGATATAGTTGATAAGTTGGATGAAGACTTCGACTTATTTCCTAAGAGCTTGCCGCAACAGAACCAGATCAAATCAATGGTTATTGCAAAAGCTAAATGTAAGGGTAAGAAAGTCTGCCCCTCCTAGACAAGAGGGCAACCCTTTATATATATGATCCTGTATCTACTGTATCTATCTACGTGGGGACCCATCGGGGACCCTCCTATTCACATGTGCTACTAGTTAGCACATGTCTTCATTCATCGCTCATGGCGATCTAAATTACACGCGACCACCTAATGAGGTCAATCACGCATCATATATGTGGTGCATATCATGCACCATCCTATGTAGACTTTTATGTAGTTCATGTGTGACCAATCAAGGTTGATCGCACATCATCTACATTAGTGCATATTTGTGCAGTTCACGCACAATCGACTGGGGTCGATTGCATGTCATCTGCATGATTGTGCATCATCAAATAGGCATGTGATGCTGTCCTTATTGCCATGCGCAATCTGTGGTTATGCACACCAATGTGTGCCTCTTATGAATTTCCGAAAGGACTTGTGATTGGACAGTGTAAGGTGATGTAACTACCGCTGCCTTACACCCTCCCCCACAAAAGACACATCACGCAGTGAGGAAGGAATCATGCAGTGATAGTATTGTCATAGGTACTGTCACTGCCACAAAGTGAGGGCAACACTGATTCAGTGTTGGGTTAGGTAAACTGTCCTAACTTGGCGGTATGTCGCATGGATAGCTTGGTGCCAAGTTGTAGTCGATATATGAGAAGTGGTTCCCACACTAGAGTAACGTCCTAGTGCCTACTTATAGTTGAATGTAAGAGATGAGAAGGGGAGTTGAATTGATAGGAGATTCAACTTGCCGTCTTAGGGACAGCGATGAACCTCTTTTATACTAAAGATACAAGTATGACTAATCATGATGTAGTAAGCCAGATACATGCTATGACTAAGATACTACTAGGATCAGTAAGTGACTCCAGCTCGATCAATAAGCACAATAAGAACATCAGTCATCCGATCACTAATCACCAGGGCCGGTTCCCACAACTTACAAAGGCTGTACCATATGAGTAATAACGATCACCTAAGGCCGGTCACATTACCTCCCGCTCTAGCTAGCGCGACCACACACAGACTTCTTCCATCCTCTGCGGGTAGCAAGTTGCTCGTTCCTCTGCCGAACGAACGGCGTCGCCAAGCACTCCATGTGTGCCAACTGCTTGGGGGCATGAGCCAGCTCCAATCGGCCTTTGCAAATAGTTTTTGAGATCCTGATGGCTCCCGCTTCCGCCTCGAGCCATTTGAGCTCTGCATTGATACAGGACAAGTCGTCATCCAGTTTGCGGTAGCGTGCGATATCCGCAGCGATGCCCCAGTCATCAAGTCGGTGGGCTGCTTTGGCAAAGTTAGCATAAATGGCCGGGGTACCGACGAGGAGCTGATGGAACCAGGCGGGTAAGGGGTTGATAGGCTTGGACGAATAGACTGCTTGGGCATAGATGGGGAGGGAGTACAGAGTATCCAAGGGTCCTTGTTCTTGTCCATACGCTTGGACGTAGCCGTCATGAGCTGGGGTGACCCAGTAGGCTTCAGCGTAGGCTCCTTCGCCCAAAGGGATCTTGAGGTCGGGGTACATGGTGTTGTGGACATATCTGTCGGGGGCGCGTTCGTATGTCTTGGCGTACCCTTCGATAGTTGACTCAAGTCTCTTGATTTTGTCCTCGAAGGCAATAACCGCGAAACGGTGGATCTCCTCGCGGTTCTTGACGGTCTGGACCAGACTGGTGGCAATGTTGTGGAGGGTGCTGGGGTCGATGTTAGCATTGGCAGTGAATATGTTCTCCACAGTATGGGGTGAATAGCAGGACGGGGGCGAGGCTGGGTGGCTTCCTGTGGGAGACTCAGCAGAGGCGTTGGTGGAGTAATCTGACATGGCGGGGGAGGGGACGTGGTGGATATGGATGAGGGAGTAATGTTTGTTGTTAATGGTGATAGGTGCAAAGGGGTTCACGGCAAAAGTATGGATGTTTGAGAGCGTGGATGTGAGTGGGATGGATACGTTGTCCAGGGCGAAATACGTGGAACTTGTGAGTGGTGAAGGGAGGTGGTCAAAGGAGGGAGGCGAGAAAGGGTTTTCGGGCTGGAATGGGTGGAGGAGTCCAGGGATTTTCATCCCAGCCAAGGGGTTCTTGGTCGGGAGCCAGGGTGAAGAGGGATGGAGTCTTCCAGCGATAAACGGCCAGCTTTTATACTCTTTAGCAGAGTTCCTCTATGATAAGCTTTGACCAAATCTGGAGCATGCATATCAACTGCAGCTTCCCATGTGTCATCGCTATCGGGGTATCCTTTCCAATGGATCAAATATTGCAGGGTCCTATTGCGCCCAAAATATCGATGATTACGAATTTGTTCCACTTCGTATTGTTCTTCATTATTGATAAGGTCAGGTGGTGGTCGGGAGAAGTTTGGACCGTATGCGGTAGTTTCGCGATAGGGTGATAAGAGGGAAGCATGGAACGTGTCATGGATTCTCCATGTCAGGGGTAGAGCGAGTTGATATGCCACAGGGGAGATCTCTTTGATGATCTTGAAGGGTCCATATCTTTTTGGTGCTAGTTTGGTTGCTTGATATGGGAGACGGAGATTCTTTCCTTCTAGCCAGACTTGGTCTCTGGTATTATATTGTGCTGATGGGGTTCCTAATTTCTCAGCGATTTGGTTCAGGGCCGCAATAGCTTGGGCACGTCTTTCTTCCATCAGACGGATTCTTTCTTCCATTGTTTCATTGACGGATGGGGTGGTAATCGCCGGGTTCAGTTTGAGATCATACCCCAGAATTATTTGATTGGGCGATAATCCGGTGGTCAAGTTCTTCCGGTTATTGTGCATGGCCGTGGCTAACACCAGCCATTGAGTCCAATCTTTGGGAGCTGCTGATGTCACTAGGCGAAGGTATTGCTCTACCCATTGATTTTTCCTTTCTGAAAGTCCGTCAGTTTGGGGATGGAATGCCGTTGACAGATTTTGTTGGATGTCTAGCCTTTTTGTTAGGGCTTTTCCAAAATGTGACGTGAATCGGGGGTCTCGGTTGCTGATGATTTTGGTAGGTAATCCGAACCACCGAAACACGTGGTCCATGTAAAGTTGAGCGATGCCCAGTCCCGTGATTGTTGTGTCACATGCTAAGAATATAGCGGCGCGAGAACATCCTTGGTCCACAATTGTGAGGATGGCATCTTTTCCCTTTACTGGGGGTAATCCTGTGATTAGGTCCATTGCTATGCGTTGGAACAGTCGAGCGTTAGCTTTGGTAGGAATCCTGTAGGGGGGTGTTTTGGTACGATGGGTAATGATTTTATTCTGTTGGCAAGTGGCGCATCCTTTCACATAGTTTGCGATCCATTCCTTCATATTTGGCCATTGATAATGTTCTTGGGTTTTTCGAAGCGTTTCATCTCGGCCTGGATGTCCGGCAGATGGGTGGTCGTGCATAAGGTTCATGATTCCTCGTTTGACTACATCAATGGGGGGTACGTTGATCTTTGTTTCTGGTGTTACAGTAGCGATTTTGAACTTATGTTCTGGCAGCACCATGATTTGTTGGTTATCCTCTTTTCCTTGGTCTACTCCCAGTAGGCATGAGAGGGCATCAGGTGGAATGTTAGTTTTTCCAGGGATGTAGAGGATATCAAAGTTGTATTCTTGTAGGTCTGCGTGCCAACATGCAGTTCTTTGATTGAGGTTTTTGGGAGATTTCCAATATTGGAGGTTAGCATGGTCTGTCATGATAGTAAATGGTTCTTTGGTCCAACCCAGGTATGGTCGCCAGTGAGAGAGTGCTTTCATCACGGCTAGTAGTTCCCTCTCATAGATGTCATAGTTTCGTTCAGCTGGGATGAATGTAGCTGAGTAATAGGCGATTGGGTGGAGTACCAGTTTTTGTCATTTTGAAAGTGCAGACGTAGTTGGGATTTCTCCCTCCTGTGAGAGTACAGCTCCCACGCTGTATGCGGAGGCGTCAGTTTGGAGATAGAATTTTTTGCTAAAGTCAGGCTGTTTCAATACTGGTGCAGCGCACATCCGCGTTTTAAGAGTTTCAAAGGCTTTGAATTGCAGTTCATCCCAATGCCATTTCTCGGATTTCTTTGTAAGGTCAAGTAATGGTCGTACGATTTCTGAGAATCGTGGGATGAAATATCAGTAGTAACCACATAATCCAAGGAATGCTTGGACATTGGTAGGGTTTAGTGGGACTGGGTAATCTGCGACACCTTTGAGTTTCTTAGGGTCCATGCGGAGTTGTCCTTTTCCTATGATTACTCCCAAGTATTCAATTTTGTCCTGTTTGAAGGCACATTTTTCTGGTTTCAGGTAGAGGTCATTGGCTTCTAACTTGTCCAATATTTTGTGGACTTGTCTTCAGTGTCGTGCCAGGTGTTGTTCGTGTGTTTCGTTTAAGTATTTTTTTGTGTGAATAGCGATATTGTCTATGAAGACCGATATATCTCCTTTAGCGACGTCTGAGCGGAATATTGTGTTCATCATCATTTGAAACATGGCCGGAGAGTTGGTGAGGCCGAAGAACATGACGGTCGGTTCGAATAATCCCTCAGGGGTGAGAAATGCTGCTTTCCATTCATCTCCTGGTTTGATGCGGATGTTATTGTACCCCCATTGAACGTTGAACTTAGTGAATAGGGTGCATCCAGCTAATTGGTCAATAACTGAGGGGATTAGGGGAGATACATTGCGGTTCCATTTAGTCCATTTATTGAGGGGTCAGTAATCCTGGACTGGACATAGTTTCCGTCTTTCTTTTTGACAAAGAAAAAGTTAGCTGCGTATGGACTCCATGATGGTCTAATTGTGTTCCTGGCTAGGTGTTCTTGAACGAATTTGCTGGCTTCTTCAATTTTGGCTTGGGTTAGTGGTAGCAGTCTTCCGGGAAGGGTAGTAGGGGCTCCGGGTAGGAGTTCTATTGCATGATCCCAAATTGTGTGTTGAGGGAGACGATGTGATTCATGTTCACTGAACACCTTTTTGTGTCGCATGTATTCCGCTGGTATGGTAGGGTCCTCTTCTTTGGTTGTGGAGTTTATGGTGACTCGCCCTATGAAGTATTGATCATGATGTATTGGTCGGGGCGCGTTTATGGTATGAGGTAGAAATCAAGCTTTCTTTGCGTTAGGTGTACAAAGGATGATTGGGAGTTGAGATGAGTCAATCCATCCTTGTTTCCAGTCGATTTTTGGTTGTACCGCAGCAAACCAGGAGTATCCTAAGATTGCTTTGTGTTCTCCTAAATCCAATAAGAAAAACCTTAGTTGGTTCCTTGTTGTTCCTGTTTGAACCTCAATGTCGGTGTAGTGCTTGAGCATTCCAGCTTTGTTTTCCGTTCTGTCAACATTAAATAGCTGACAAGGTTTGTCCAGATTCATGATAGGAAGTTTCAGCCACTTGGCATAGCTTAGGTTCATAAAGTTTTCGGTGGCCCCAGAATCAACTAGGGCTATAGCTTCGGCTCTTTTTGCAATCGAATGTGTGTAGATTCAAACTGTCATAGATTTTCGGGCAGATATGTACACATTGTCGTTGCTACTTTGCTTGATCAGTGCCAACCTAATCAAGCTGTGGGAAAATCCTCCGAGACTCCCATTTCTTCGGCAAGTTTCGCTTTCTCATCAAGAGACATAGCATTGAGTTGCTGTTTGAGTTTGTCAACACAGTTTGGGGTTTCAAATCCTTCATAGCTGTTGTATTCGTCATTGAAGTTGATGAGGTTGGCACCAGTTTTTCCTTGATGGCAACAAGGGCAGTTCCTAGCAAAGTGTCCAGTTTGGCCGCATTTGAAACATGCATTATTGGTGTTTCCCCTAGGCGGCCCGGTAGTATTGTTCCGTGGTGTGGGACCAAATCCAGTGGCATTCCCTTGTGTATGTCCTTGATTATTCTGTCGCCAGTTTGGAGCTCTGGTTTGTCCTAAGTCCATTGGTATGGGTACGTTGTTCATCCAATGGGGCGCATTGGTTGAGTTGTACTGCATAGGGGGGGGTCCTTGGCGGAATCTGGGTCCACGTTGTTGGAAGAATCCTCCTTGATTTCCTTGGTTTCCTTGGTTGAAGAATGTTTGTGGTCTTTGGAAGTTATTTGGGCATGGGAATATATTAAACACTCCTCGATTGAATCCTCCCATGCTTCTGTTCGGGTTATGAGCTCAGAGTATGTTATTGATGAGGACTTTTGACCTGGTAGATTTGATGGCTTTTTCTTTGAGCTCAACATATGTTTGCGGGGTTGGATTGGTAAGAACTTCCTTGAGAATATCGTCTGGCAGTCCCTTTGTGAACAGCTGGTATACTGCACCACTATTGGCATCGTATCCGGTGATTCGTGCCAGGTCTTTGAATCTAGCAATATAGTCATCAATTTCAGGGAATTTCATGGTACAACATTCTATTTCGCCTCTGGCCCTATTCTCCCTTTGACTGTCTTGATATTGTTGCGAGAATTCATAGAGGAATTGATCCCACACATCAGGGATGTTGTCGAGGATTGGGTCAAGTGTGTCCAGCCAGTTTCCCATGTCACAAGTCCATCCTGCGACTTGTGGTCCTTTTATGAGGGTAAGGGTGAGGGCGACCTTTTTAATTGGGGAGTTGTAACCAGCTACATCTTGATTGAGTCGAAGATATCCTTTTACTTCTTCAATGAAGTCATCTGCAAGGAGGCAGTCACCGGTGAAGACTTGTGGTAGTCCTCCCATGGATTTAATGTCGGCGGCTCTAGCGATGGGTTGTTGACCACCTTGGGCTGGCGGTACGGGTGCGGGAGGCCCTGGTGCTCCGGGTGGATTTCCTCCCGGACCTCCAGATCCTCCCGAGGGTGGTCCTCCGCTTGGGGGTCCTCCACCGGGCGGTCCTGATCGTCCTTCTCTGGGAGTGGAGTAGCGACTGAGGTTGGCTTTGAGTTTGGAATTAATGCTTGCTGCAGTTCCAGTAGTAGCTGTAGTTGTCGAACTTCCTGTTCCAGTATTCCCACTTGCAGGGTCTTTTCCTTTAGAGCTTGAGCCATCTCCTCCTCCTTGAGTAAGTGGTTGAGTATCTGCGGACTGTTGGATCGTGATAGAGGAAGTAGCCATGGTTGATAATTTGGGTAAAATGGGTGAAAGCTTCGTATGTTTTGGAAGGGAGATGGTATTCCTCCGTGGAGTGAGTTCTCTGGGGATTTCTGTTTCTCTGATTTGATCGTCAATACTGAGTTCTCCAGTTTGCTTTGCTAGTTCGTTGTCGGAGTCTTCTTCTTCTTTAGCTGGTTCGCTATTTGAGCTGTCGTCTTTTGATTGGGCTTCTTCAATGTTGAAAATATGAATACTGGTTAGCAGTTGCTGTAGTCAAGGCAGTCCTGTGTTAGAGTCGTGTGTGATTTGATGCCAGACTCCATTGTATAGGCAGACTGGGATAGCGTGCTTGTTTGTGACCTTGTTGTTGTTATCACAGAATAACTGAATGGGGTAGGTTCTGGTTCCCGTAGTGTTGGGTGCCTTGTATGCGATACAGGAGTTTAGTTTGGTGTCGAGTATCTGCTCTTTGGTCAAGAGCTTGTTGTATATGCTACTAGCCGTCTTGAATGTAGAAAGTTGAATCTAATGTCACCGCCACAAAGTGAGGGCAACACTGATTCAGTGTTGGGTTAGGTAAACTGTCCTAACTTGGCGGTATGTCGCGTGGATAGCTTGGTGCCAAGTTGTAGTCGATATATGAGAAGTGGTTCCCACACTAGAGTAACATCCTAGTGCCCACTTATAGTTGAATGTAAGAGATGAGAAGGGGAGTTGAATTGACAGGAGATTCAACTTGCCGTCTTAGGGACAGCGATGAACCTCTTTTATACTAAAGATACAAGTACGACTAATCACGACGTAGTAAGCCAGATACATGCTATGACTAAGATACTACTAGGATCAGTAAGCGACTCCAGCTCGATCAATAAATACAATAAGAACATCAGTCATCCGATCACTAATCACCAGGGCCGGTTCCCACGACTTACAAAGGCTGTACCGTATGAGTAATAACGATCACCTAAGGCCAGTCACAGGTACCATATACATAGGTACCCTGAGTTCAAGTACACATAAGATACTTGTATAGTGCTCAATGAGATGGCTACTCTAGGCTGGGCCCATCTGAGTGTCCTTGTCCTCCTGCTGATTAGCATATGCAGTATCGCCTTCTCTAGCATCCTCTGGGTGAACCGGAGATGCAGGGGCTTCTTTACCCATGGGGGCAGAAGGGCCCGCTTCAGCGTTGGTGGACGAGTTCTCCCTTGAGTGGTAGGCTGTGCACCATGTGGCACGTTGAGCACAGGACTGCTCAAGAACAGGGGAATAGTATCCTGGGGTGCCTGGGTTGACCTTTTTGAGGACCAGGCTGTGGTCTGCATCGATGTGTGCATGTGTGTCCCACATTGTGTCCTGTAGTAGGGCATCCTCTGGATGCTCTGTGAGTGATATGTCCACATAGGCTGCAGCCCACTGTCGCCATGTCTCCACTTCAGCCACGGTCACACCAATGCTTGCCAGGAAGTGTGCCACATGTTTGCAGTTGAGATGGCTCTCATCAGCAAACTTGGATGGGTTGTAAAAGTGGGCATGGCACTGTGGCACGATGGTCAAGCGAAGGTGGGTGATAGTCTCTCCATACATGCTATGCACATTGAGCAGCATGGCCACTGACCGAAGGAACACATCCCAAAGCGGACCACAGATGGTTCCCGGGTGTGACTTCTTGGACGATAGTGGAAGCAGGGTGAGGAGGGCCCTTGCGGCATCGACATGCACATTCAAGTATCCATTACAGACGAATGGTACTCCTTTAAGTGTGAACTGGCCCTCTGTGCGAGGGTGTTCACGCATGTTTCGTAACCATTTCTTCCAAATGGTGGTGCTGACATGGGGCAAGGGCTCCTTTGGCAGAGGAGGCACTCTGCTGCTTGCAATGCACCCTTTGCATCGCTCCTCGTGTCACGCGTCCTGGAGCCCTGCCCAGAGCTCAAGAGCCTTCTGATGGCACTCTTCACGCAATTCCGGCAGTGTATTCCGGACGCGGTCAATATACCCTTTAGCGTGCGCATGCCCTGATGGTGTTGTGAGAAGGGCTGTGATGCCAGCTTCATTGGAAGGATCGCGTGACGATATCAGCACCCTGTTCCTCCCCCCCAAAATGAGGTCCATAACGGGTAAGGGGATGCCAGCTCGGATGCTCGCCTCATGAGTCTGGACAAACTCCCTCTGGAGTAGCGTGGTGATGAAGGAGGGGCCGTGCTCAGTAAGTTGTCTGTCCGCAAGGACAAAGAATGGGCTGGAGTAGTCAAACGTCCCAGCATGATCGATCATGGCGCACTCGTAATGGTGCCCATAGAATTGAAGCATGGGAAGCAATGCATAGAAGCCAACACTCTTGATGAAGGGAGTGGCAGTTTCGCGATCATTGCCAATGGGCACAAGGCCGACAGTGTCTGTCATCTGTGAAGTGAGGTCTGCACCCTTGGAGGGCGAAGGGATGATGGGTGATGGCTGTGGCAGCTCCCTGAGAGGGAGTGAGGTAGCAGAAGAGGTGGCTGTGGAACGTATGGTCAGCCTTGAGAGAAGGTGCAGCGGGTCCGTGACATTGCGCAAAGGTGCATCGTTGTGGTCCTCAGCCATAGGGGATGGGCGGCGAGAGGTGCGGCTGCAGTCCTCGGCCATGGGGGATGTGCGGTGGGAGGCACAGCAGGAGGCGTGGCAAGAACGGGACGGGGACGTGGATAGGGAATTGTGGCAAGGCAACTTGTGTCAGCGCGGGGTGTGCCCCCGTTTGACCTGGAGGCGGAGCGTGTTGTTCTTGTCCTTCAGCTTGCTGATGGCCTTGTCTGCTTTACGCTCAATGTCGTCAGTGACATTGTGTGTGCGGACAATCTTGTTGTCAGCCAAGTGGAGGCGGCGATGAGTATCCTCAAGGTCCACACAGACAGCATCGAGCTCGCGACACAAGGACATGGTGGTGTCCTGTTGCAAGTTGTTCTTTTGCCGGAGATCATTGTGCTGCCATTGCAGTGACTGGAGCTGCTGGTGCACACTGAGATTCTCCGCGATGAGATCGCTGCAGATGACGTTGTGACGCTGGTTCTCAGCCTCGATGAGGGTGGGTTTATTGTCCATAGCAGACTTTGTGTAATGAGTTTGCCATGCTGAGCACATAGTGCAGGTGTGGGTATCGTGTGATACAAGTTGCAACATGGCTTTGTATTGCCATGGGCTGGGTTCACTGCCCTGGTTAGAGGCGGGGGTTGGGGATGGTTGGTTGGAGGGCATTGGTCAGGGATGTGGTCAGAGATGTGATAAGGTGGCAATGTTTGGAGTGGTGTGTTGAAGGTTCATGCCGCACTGGGAAGTCCTGATTATAAGTCAGGCGAGAGGTTGTCGTAAATTTTTTTTTGATGCGGCACGATCAATCGTGGTATCGATGGATCGCGCGTGCTTATCTCGGGGTGTTCCTGTATGGTAGATCCCCCTTAATCAGCCGCGCAAGGCAGCTCATTGCCATGAATGGTACTCATTCACGCGGCTTGCCTTTACAAGGCAAATCATGAGGATCTTGGACGCCAATGAGTCCAAGATAATCATCCAGGGCCTGCAAATCTTTGCAGGCCTTATGTGGCTCCCAAGTGGTGTTGCCCATGTTCCAGTGTACTTGGAACGATAAGTGACCTGTGTCCCACTTGTGAGCAATGATCTCATTTACAAGCCACTCCTGGTCGTCAGGGGTGCCGTAGTCATAAAACATGTGCGCTTCCCGATGCGGGAACAGCACATCATCATTCGTGTGATAAGGGCGAATCTTGCTCTGGTGGAACTGGTCGTGCAAGTTCCGTGCTTGTAGCTGAGCCGGCAACTCAACCCTATAGGTAGATGCACTCGGTTGGGCATCGAGTATTTTGAATGGACTGACAAACTTTGATAAAACTTTGTGTGCACATCCCTTTGGGAGCGATAGGTCCACAGTGGACACAAATACCAGATCACCTGCCGCAAAGGTGTCACCTTCGCGTTGGTGACGATTAGCATTGTGTGTTTGGTGCACTCAGCTCTCAATAATTGTGTCATGTGCATCTGCAAGGTTCTGCAGTGCACGTTTGACGAAATGTCTGACACTGGGTATGGCACGCAGTTCTGGCATGATCCCCAGGTTTACACTAGGTGTATACCCATAATTAAGCTTGAATGGGGCGAACCCAGATGAGCTGCTAATAGCAGAATTCAGGGCGAATTCCACCATGGGGATCTTGTCAGGCCAGTCCTGCTGGTCCAGTCGTACCATCGCCTGGAGAATCTGGGCAACTGAGCGAATTGCTTGCTCTGATGCACCATCCATCTGAGGATGGAATGACGTTGATATCAAGAGCTTCATGCCAAGAAGCCTATGAGTTTCACACCAAAATTTGGACATGAATTTGGAGTCCCTGTCCAAGACAATAGTTCTGGCAAGTCCATGCAAACAGACTATCTCGCGAACGTACAACCAAGCAAGCTCACTTGCAGTTGTAGTCATATGGATGGGCACTAAGTGTACCATTGAGGTGAGGCAACAGATGACTACCCAGAGGTAGTCGCAGTCACTGGACTCTGGGAATGGGCCGATGAAGTCCATCGCTATTGATTCCCAAGGTCACGCGGGGATCAGTAGGCTGTGCAAAAGTCCAGGCACTCTCTGGGTGCTGGACTTTGTCATTTGACAAACGGGGCACATCTTGCAGTATTGCTTGACATCCTGTCCAATGTGTGGCCACCAGTAGTGACGCCGCACATAGTCTGCTGTCTTCTGCGGCCCATAATGCCCCAGCACTTTGTGTGCTTGGGATATCACGACTTTAGTGATCTGTTGTTTGTCATGGACGACAGACGGTACGCAAAGCACAGAGGCATCTGCACGATTGCGGGTGTATAGGAGGTCACTTAAGACCTCGAAGTTTTTGTGGTGCCCGATGTTGTCGAGGACCTTGGAGAAAAGCGGGTCTTTTTGGTACCCATGCTTGATGCTCTCCAGTATGGACATGTCCCCTTCAACTTGGGGGCAAAGGTCCAGGAGATGTCCAAGGGACTCCTCAACTGTCGGGTTGGAGGAGTTGTCTGGCAGTGGCAGCGGTGCAGGCACTGGGCTGTGCCCACATTCTTCATGGGCAGCGAGTGCAGCTGCGTCCTGCTGCCTCTCCTCAATGGCCTCTATGACAGGGCACTTTGGTGCGAATGATACTGGATCATCCACCTTCTGCGGTGCTCATTGTTGACATTGCGGGTGTGAATGGGGATCAACACCCGACTTGCGCATTGCTTGAGTTTCCTCAAAGCAGACCCAAGGGAGATCTTCTCCCTCAGGGTCAAGGCACAAGTCTGTGTTGACATACTGGGACTTGTCTGTTGCTTTGTCCCAGTGGTCATTCTCATGGTACCTGGACAAGGCATTAGCCACCAGGTTTGTCTTGCCTTTGACATACATGATGTCATAGTTGAAGCGCACTAGGAATTCCATCCATCGCGCCTGTCTATTGCTAAGACACCTTTGCGTCTTAAAGAATTCTAATGCCTTATGGTCCGTGACCACAAGAATTCTTCGACCAAGGAGTTTATCCTCCCATTTGAGGAGTGCTTTGAGAATGGCAATTGTTTCCATCTTGAATACTCAGTAGTTCATCTGTGTGGCTGTGAACTTTTTAGACATGAAGCCTGCAGGATGGCATGTCTGCCAGGTTTCCCCTTGGCCATACATCGTACCTATGCCAGACATAGATGCATCGCAGATAACCCAAATCGGATCACTGGAATCTGGATCAATCAGTTTCAGAATGGGCGATTTACAAGCAATTGCCTTAATGTGATTGAAACATGCCTCATGGAGCGGTTTCCAATAGAAGGGCTGGCCATTCCTGCAGATCACAGAGAGTGGACCAGTATAGGCTGTGACATCTGGCATGAAATGGGCCAGGTACTGTACAAGACCCAGGAATCACTGGATGTCTTTGAGATTCCTGGGTGTGCACCACTCGCGGATGTGCGCCATTTTGTCCGCATCTGTGTGTAAACCTTGGTCATTGATTAGATGGCCAAGGCAATCCATATGCTTCGAGTATAGATCACACTTCGCTTTCTCAAGGAAGAGGTGAAACTCTTGGAGCTTCTCAAAAACATATTTGAGATCCTTCTCATGGTCTTCTATTGATGCACTGAAGACAAATAAATTGTCAAGATAGATGTGCACAAATATCCCAATCTTATCTTGGAAGATAGCGGTCATTAACCGCTGGAAGGTAGTGGTAGTGGGACCATTACAGTCACCCTGCTGTAAGACATTGCTCTCGCATGTCCCATAGACCATTGCGAAGGCAGTTTTATGAATGTCTTCTGGTTCAATGTGTACTTGTTCATATGCGTTGGACAGGTCAATTTTTGAGCAAAACTTTGCTTGTACAATGTCCATCCAGATCTGGTCTTGATCTGGGAACGGTGTGACATCTTTGACGGTATTGTCATTGTGCTGTCAACAGTCCATGACCGTTCTAAGCTTTCCCGATTTCTTTGGGATGCATAGGAGCAGTGCTGCTTGCAGCACCGCCTTCGGGATCCACCATCCTGCGCCCACATACTGCTTCATTTTCTCCATGAGTTGCGGTTTCATGGCATCAGGGCAGCAAGGCAAGTGATAGTAAGACCGCTTGCCATTGTCAATGAGTGGGATCCAGTGGTTTATTTCTCTTAGCGGAGGGAGTTCCGATGGGACTCCGTTAAGAATGTCGGCATACTTCGTGAACCAATGGTCGCGAAGTTTCTGGAGTTTGACTGACTCTTGCTGTCCATCACAAAGAGTCTCCTGAAGATTGACGGACTCTCACTTTCCATCGCAAAGAGTCTCCTGGCTAGCGTCCATTGCTTGAACACGTTGTTCCTCCCCCCCCTCAAGGGGAGGTTTGCCTTTGCCCAGGCTGCAGCTTGCATTCTGTTGCAAGGGTGCTGCTTGGCTGGGTGGGCCTCAATGCATTGCGCGAACCGTTCACCCACCTGGCATGATAGGTGCACATACTTGTGACACTTGTTTCTTGGCAAGCATGAGATCCTCTTGACCGGAAGTCAAGGTTGGGACTTTCACGCCTCACCTACTCAGGATATCCTGGTCGAAGTCCAGGATGAATCTGTGCTTGCATAGAAACGGGATACCAACAATCATGTCATATCTGTCGATGTTGACGATGTCCAAGTAGGCGTTGTCATCACTTATGGTCCCCAGTGTTATGATCCACCCCCATTTTTCGCCCCTTCATCAGACCCCCTCCTCATCACCATACCTAGGTCACTACCAGACAAGGGACCATTACCATTGAACCCATTGCCCCTACCAAAGCTGCCACTGCTACTGCCCAGTGAACCATCCAAACCATCGTCACCACTTGACCAGCCCCCAGTCCTGCCCCTTGTCCCCGTCCCCTGGAACATCCATCGTCGGGACTACTCCCCAATGGAGATGTACCAAGAGCCACCCCCAGTAGAGAACCCACTGGAAGATCCAGACAGTCCTATGGAGGATGCGCCGCCCTTAGAGCCAGAACCAGTCACTCACTATGAACCCGATGTCCCTGGAGGTCATACCAAGACCCTATCCCCCAAAGAGTCCCCTATCGAACCCTGGGAAGCCTACCTCACTCAGCCCAGTAGTCCTGTGTCCTGCAAGCACTCCTTGTCACCCACAAGTCCCTCTTCAGCGCCCATACGACAATGTACTAGTCGTGAAGGCAGTTACCAGTCGATCACCCCTCCAGCCTCATCGCCTATAGCTGGCATCTTGCCTCAGAGCTCAGGCTACCAGTCGACCTCTTCAGAAGAGTCCACAGATAATCCCTCATCCATGCAAAGCCCCGCAGACGATGCGGATAGCGACATGGCCCTTAACTGGGTCACCATCAATACCGACTACCTTAAAAGGTAGCTGCTTACTAAATGCCCATTAGACCGTATTGGGCACGCGGAGACCAGATCTCCTCGGATCAATCTCAAACCTCGTGGTCGTCATCGCATCATGACGACACTTCTCTTTTCGGAGCGCCCGCTGCCATTGTCTAGGATCAATTAGGCAACTTGTCCAATTCTCCATTGTCCTCACATACTTCTCCATTGTTCGACTCATACAGACCGCAGCACTTGTCCGCGGATTACCATACGACTCAGATAGCTCCCTCTTGATCAGAACTACCTACCTTTAGAGTAGTGGTCCATGCGCAGACCTGCCTGTATATAAGCGCCCTGTATTTCGACAGTCAAGCCCTAAGCTTGACTTGATTAACAATATCAACGTTCTTGAAAGCTCCCAAGTGCTTCCCCTTTCCCTCATCTCTTACATAAGCCTCTCAGAGTTGTCTCTAGTAACACTAGAGACTTCTACCACTTCAAGTACTCGCCACCAAGTTCACTCTTAGTACAAGTCGTACTATCAAGGCCCGTTGAAGCCTTAACACCCAACTCTACACAAGATCTGGCCCCGAAGTTTATCATGGAACGGCTTCCAACCATTCCTGGTTGCAGAGGGATTGGGTTTTCCAATTGGAAAACCTTGAGCTTCGCCACTTGGGTGAAGTTGTGTGATATCAAGATGGCAGTACTCCCTGTGTCCAACAGGGCATACGCCTCAAGGCCGTTAACTTTAACCAGTGCCACCATGCAATGACAATCACTGGTTGAAGGTTTGGGGCATTTGTTAAGGCTTCAACAGGCCTTGATAGTACGACTTGTACTAAGAGTGAACTGGTGGCAAGTACTTGAAGATAGTAGAAGTCTCTAGTGTTGCTAGAGACGACTCTGAGTAGCTTATGTAAGAGATGAGGGAAAGGGGAGGCACAAGGGGAGCTTTCAAGAATGTTGATATTGAGAATCAAGTCAAGCTTAGGGCTTGACTGTCAAAATACTGGGCGCTTATATACAGGCAGGCGGGTGCACGTGCTACGATCACTAAGGTAGGTAGTTCTGGTCAAGAGGGGCCTGTCTGTGACATATGAAGGTCTGCTAGCAAGTGCTGCGGTCTGTATGAGTCGAACAATAGAGAATGAGCAAGAGCAAATGAGGGATCAAGGAATTGCCTAATCTATCCTTAACTGGGGAACAATGGTGGCGGGTCATTCCAAGAAGAGAAGTGTCATCATGATGCGATGACGACCACAAGGTTTGAGGCTGATCCGAGGAGATCTGATCTCCGCATGCCCATTTCGGTCTAATGGGCGTCTAGCGTAAGCAACTACCCTTTAAGGTAGTCAGTATTGATGGTGACCCAATTAAGGGCCATGTTGCTATCTGCGTCATCTGCGGAGCTCTGCGTGGGTGAGGAAGAGTCTGCGGACTCTTGTGAAGATACTGGTGGATTACTCTGGCTCTGGGGCAAGGTGCTGGCTATGGGTGACAAGGCAGTAGGTGTGATTGAGTGGTAGCTGCCTTCCCTACTGGTATGTTGGCGTATAGGTGCAGATGAGGGACTTGTGGGTGACAGGGAATGCTTGTGGGACACAGGGCTACTGGGCTGAGTGAGGTATGCTTCCCAGGGTTCGATAGGGGACTCTTCTGGGGACAAGGTGTGTGTCTGTCCTCCAGGGACATCAGGTTCATAGTGAGTGATTGGTTGTAGCTCTAAAGGTGGCGTGTCCTCCATGGGACTGTCTGGATCTTCCAGTGGGTTCTCTACTGGGGGTGGCTCTTGGTACATCTCCATTGAGGAGTATTCCTGATGGTGGATGTTCCAGGGGATGGGGACAAGGGGCTCGACTGGTGGCTGGTCAAGGGGTGATGATGGTTTGGATGGTTCACTGGGCAGTAGTGGTGGCAGGTCTGGTAGGGGTGATGGGTTCAATGGTAATGGTCGCTTGGCTGTGTGTAGGGTGACGAGGAGGGGGTCCGACAAGGATGAGAAAAATTGGGGTGGATCATAACAGTGTTCCCCAGTCGTGCCGCTAGTTTGCTGAGCTGCACGGAACTCTCATTCTCGTGGTATATTTGTATCGTCGCATGCTGCTGCTACACAAATGACATCCTCTGAGCTTGCATGGGTAATCCTATCTGCAAGCTCGTCCATCGGACTTGGAAGGTCCAATGCGGCTGTGACATGAATGGTCTCCTTGTCTGCAACATCAACCATTGGACTCAGAGGTCCCATCAGCTCGTCCCGAGACGTGGTTCCCACGCCAGCCATCAACGAACTTTCGGGATGTTCGGTCCAGCTCGAGTTACCATCGTCAGAGGTCGCCAACCTCATGTGTATGTCTTTGTCGCTAGGCGAAGACGGAACATTTGGCTGGCTGTTAGCCAGTTTGTCCTCCAACTCCTTGTATTGCTTTTGGAGTTCCATCAGTTGGTTAAACCAAATTTCGGACTCCTTGCCCTGGAGTTCAAGGTCCAAGCATTCACAAGCAAGCTCGTCCAAGAGCTCCTTGATCTTGACTTTATAGTCATGATTCATTGTGTGCGACACCTCTAACCACAGCGTTTGCTGGTGGTTTCGTCATTCTAGGGCTTCAACAGCGTTTACTTCTGTTTGAGATAAATGCCCTCCTTCATAAGCCAAGTCCCATCCAAGATGGATGAGTCCTTGCTTGTAATGGTCTCAGATTTTCCCAGCAGAAGAATCTTTCTTGCTATGTATAAGCTCCAAGATGAGGATGTGCTCCTTGAAATTCGTGTACACTTTGCAGTTGCATATGTGCGTAATTCCATCTTGGGGAGTGAACTCCCATGGGTCGCTTCCCATGTAAGGCGCTCATTGGAAACAGTTTCTCAACGTTTCCTGATGAGACTTCCAGTCTATGTCCTCGAATTTCATGGCAGTACTGCTGGAGCTCTCTCCTTTGGGAGCAGGACTAGAGCGTTCATTTTCAAGTGCAGAGCTAGGGCTTTCACCCCCCTCAGTGCTCATAGCCTGAATGTAAACGGGTTCCTTATCATCTGATGGTGGCGTGTAGCCATCATATTCCTCATAGAACGACTCTTTGTTGTCATACTGGGAGCCTTCTGGGCAGTTGTCCTGCTCGTGTGGCTCCTTGTTGAGGTTTCCCTTGACCTCTTCTGGAGCTTCCTTGCTTTCTTTGGGAAGCTCCATAAGGTTCGGTTGCTCGCTATCTGACCTATCGTCCAAAACCTGGGCAGCAAAAATTTGTCGCTGCTCAGGTTTTTTATACTGCGGACACTTGGTGTCAGATGCAATGTGGCTGACTTTGCCACATTTGTAACATGTCAGCTTCGAAGTATCTCCCTTCAAGGCTGATGGCGTCGGGGCTGCAGGTCTACTGTGGTTCCCTGTGGCAGGCTGTGGGGCTGGGCACTGGTTTTGCGTCCCATAACTCGCACTACTCCTGCCTTGTGGCAGCCTAGCTGGTGGGTTGCGTGAACACTGCAGTTCGCATAACCCCACTGTCCTCTGTTGCCCACTCATTGTAGGCATCAAGGAACCTTGACTGGGCTGCCACTTGATATTATGCCCTACCTTCAGTGAAGCTCGGGTTTGCTCATAGTGTCGTGCTTTTTGTATGATGTCCTCCATAGAACTATGTTCGGCTGTAAGTTTGTTGTACACATTGTCAGGTGGTACAGACAATCGGATGGCAGGCCATTCATAATTCTTCGTTTAAAGGAGTAGTTATCTGGGTACTGGGCAAGTCGCCCAGCCCACATGACTAGGTCGCGATGGAAGCCTAATATTCCTTCTTCCTTTGAGTACTTGATATTCAAGTACTCCTCCATCGCTTTCTGTGCCATAGCAGTGGTTATAAATGCATGATATAGTGCAATTATTACTGACTCAAATGTCCAATCGCAAGTCCTGCGCTTTGGACATTCTACCTCATGGCTGAACCATCATTCAGCTTTTCCCTTTAGACAGGTCCCTGTTACCAGGACCCGGTCTATGTCTTTGTCTGCCCCTGTGAGGCAGTGGATCTTAAAGAATCTCAATAGGCCTTGAAGCCACCTATCGAGACGATTGAAGTCATCTTTGCCATCATAGGCCTCAGGCAACTTGGCTCGCAGTCCCTTAATTTCAGGGAGGTTGTTTGGGATACCCATCAGCGAATCTCTGATGTGGTTCCTTAAGGCATCGATCATGTTGATCTCATGATCAGACTCTCCTGGAATAGGCATTGCCAGGATGATTGATACAATGGTTTGCCCCACCTGTCCCTGTATGGGCATTGTTGGTGCAGTCATTGCCAATGATCGTCCTTGGGTTGAGCCTGATATTGTTATCGGGCCAACCATCTGTTGTGGCCGTGCACTCATTGAGTGGCAGGCATAATCTTGGTCCAGCATAATGTATGTGGGCCTTATCAGAGGAGCTGGACTCACATTGGAAGTATGATCATGTTGGCTGAGGCCTCGCAGCTCCATGCTTCCACGATTCTGCTGATTCTCCTCAGTGCCTTCATTGTGTCCAAAGTCCAAGGTCTCCTCTGGTTCATGTTGGACCCAGGTTGGGGGTCCACTTGTTCATGCACGCAGGCTCTTAGAAGCTGCGTGTGTGCGAGACTCTGCCATCTGCCTTTCATACCGTTCCGTATGAGGGGCCCAATCCCTAATCCTGGGAGAAGGACCTGATTCCTCCATCGATTGTTTGATGGGTCGAGGATTCTCGAAGCAGGCTCGAGCATTTACTCGACGCTTGAAATCCACTGTTTCTTCATTGGAACCTCAATCGGCAAATATTGCCTGGGTAGCTTGAGCTCGAGGTGATGGAGAGGGCACTGTCCATCCTTTATATCGTGCACAAACATGATTAAGTAGTTGACACATGCCCTGCATGGCGTCCAAGACCTTGCTGGAGCTATGGTACACATTGGTGACTTTGGTCTTAAGCTCCTGACAAGTTTCCGTGACCTTTGATTGAAGGTCATTTACTTCTCATCTGTAATCCATCGCATCAGCCTTGTTCTTTTCTGCAAGGTAGGACCAATGGGTGAGCTGCTCATTCACCTGCATCCACTCCTCTTTGGCCAATGCCAAGGGAGTGGTAACCATCCTCTTGTCATCATGCGACAAAGGGCTTGGTGCATGCCCTGTGTTCTCAGGGGAGGGCGCTCGGTATCCTACAGGTTCTATAGAAGGACCCAGGCTCCCAGGAGCAGTTGTAAATGACTGTTCCTGTTCATAGATGTTTTCATGGATGGTCCCATGCTCGCTTGTGATGCTCCCTTCAGGAGAGATACTCCTTTCGGGTTGATCACCACTCTGAGAGTTCATTAGTGAAGTGAGAACGCTCTCTTCGCAAGTGATTGTGCTGTCAGGATGTGCAGGCACATCACCTTGTTCAGGTGCTGGATACTCCTCAAGAGAAGTAGTACTCTCGTGTGCTTGGGTACGGCGTGCGTTTCGAGCAGTTGCTTGAGTGTTATGGGCAGGACCATCACTCATGGTTCTCTAGATAGCAGGCTAGCATTAAATAATGCTGGTGCTGCGGGTATGAGATATAGCAATGTATAATTTCACTTTCACCAAAAACCTTTCGTTTAAAGGTTCAAAAAAGTATAACATGCTGAGGCGTGTTGGATATAGTTGATAAGTTGGATGAAGACTTCGACTTATTTCCTAAGAGCTCGCTGCAACAGAACCAGATCAAATTGATGGTTATTGCAAAAGCTAAACGTAAGGGTAAGAAAGTCTGCCCCTCCTACAGTGCTGGACAATTAAACACAGTAAATTTCCTGGCACCCAAACTAAGGGGTTTTCAGAAAAATAGAGTTTGGAATTGTGCTCAGATGGGCTGAAAACATACAAAAACGCCCTTTGTGGACTTTCCCGCGTATTTTTTGGGGTGGCCAACTATTGGGGTCAGGAAATCAATATAATATTACCCCTTTGGGGGTTTCTGGGTGTCAATTTACAACGGCATGTACCGACATCATTGCTTCTGGAGTGATGCGATGGTGCGATTTCTATTTACGGACTGCCCACTCTGCCACTTTTCTGGTCAAACAGTTCTGGTAGGCATCCCACATCAATTCGACCATGCTGCTGTTAACCTCAGTAGCAGTGCCATAGGGGAGGTTGTCCTCAACCTCAAGATCGACTTCATTGTCCGATCTGCAACCATGTCAGCATGAGGGCTTTATGCCCATGTGTGGGTCCCAACTCTGTCGCTTTCTGGTATCTTTGCTCTCATTGCCGCAGTCTTCATCCTCTGAAGTACTTGACTCAGAGCTGGACAATTCCTCTGTCAAGTCTTGGTCCATTCTCTCCAGGTTGTCATGTGGGCAGCAAGGGTGTTGTTGAGATGGATGCGGGGTTTCTTTGGCATGCCAGCAGATGTTTAAATACTATGTTTTTACTGGAAATTTAATATTCTCTTCAACATGAACATGAACGGAATCTACAGCAGTGATGGAAAGCCCATCAACTGCTGATCCAGGACTCACATGTGCGTCATTTGCACATTTATCTGCGCATTTTGGTCTCACTTGCACCTGCTGTCATGTCACATGGGGACCCCTGGCTCATTATCACGTGGTTTCCACCACCCTTATCAGATAGTTTTTACACTTTTCAACATGAGCATTGAATTCAGACGGGTGAAATGAGTTGATTTGTACACCTTTCAATAGATAAACCCTAACTTTAGGGTTGGCCAACTTTGGATTTTGTCAAAATTAAAGTAGTGTTTATTATGCATTTTAAACAAAAATACACCTTTGAAAAAAATTTACCATGTTTAATTGTCCAACACTGTAGACAAGAGGGCAACCCTTTATATACATGATCCTGTATCTACTGTATCTATCTATGTGGGGACCCATCAGGGACCCTCCTATTCACATGTGCTACTAGTTAGCACATGTCTTCATTCATTGCTCATGGCGATCTAAATTATGTGTGACCACCTAATGAGGTTGATCATGTGTCATATATGTGGTGCATACACCTGAGTGTCACACTAATCCCTGAAGCATGGCTAGTGGATCTTATCAAGATCTGCTAGCCGCAACAGGGAGGTTCCTAAGAATTCCTATCCCCAGCAATATCCACCCATCCCCAGGCTTTCGGAACCAGCCGGTGCTCTTTCTTTTGTAAGGCCCATCCGTGTGACTTCCCCAAGGCTTCCCACCTCTCCAGCAACCTCTGACGACACATTGTTGTTGTCTCCCGATATTGAGCTCATCGTCTCTGACAGTGAGCATGCACATCGCCTTAACTCTATATTTTATATAACATATTATATATCATTAAATTTGTTTTTTTGAGTAGAACACAAATATAGTGATAAAAAATTGCAATTATGTAATTTCTTAGCACTCGTCGCTCCAGCAAGTGCCTGGGCCTTCCCGGAAACCCGGAGCTGGCTAGCTGCGATACTTGCCTCCCCTGCATATGTCCCATTCCTTGGCAGCCTCTGGTGATACATCATCATTGTCTCCCACACCAGCTCATCGTCTCCAACAGTGAGCACGCACTTTGCCTTAACTCTATATTTTATATAACATATTATATATCATTAAATTTGTTTTTTTGAGTAGAACACGAATATAGTGATAAAAAATTGCAATTATGTAATTTCTTAGCACTCATTGCTCCAGCCTGCCTGGGCCTTCCTGGAAACCCAGAGCCAGCTAGCCACAATACTCGCCTCCCCCACGTGTGTCCCACTCCTTGGCAGCCTCTGGCGACGCGTCATTGTTGTCTCCCATGCCAGCTCATCGTCTCTGACAGTGAGCACGCACATTGCCTTGACTCTACATTTTATATAACATATTATATATCATTAAATTTGTTTTTTTGAGTAGAACACAAATATAATAATGAAAAATGCCATGCCATTATTAAATTTCATGCCATGCATGTGCAGACCTTAATCAGCCTGTCTGGGCACTGGCACCTGGAACCAGCTTGCCATGTTGCATGAGAATCACAACCCCACATGTGTCCCATTCCTTGGCAGCCTCCGACAACATGTCATTGTTCTCTTACATCAAGCTCATCGTCTCTGATAGCAAGTACGCACATTGCTTTCACTCAATATTTTATATAACATATTATATATCACTGGATTTGCTTTTTTAAGTAGAACACAAATATAATAATTAAAAAATGCCATTATTAAATTTCTTGGCCTGTGCAGGCCTTTATCCTCAGCCTGTCCAAGAACCCGGAGCCGGCTTGCTGTGTCACATGAGAACACATCTGAGCTTATCATCTCTGACAGCGAGCACACATGTTGCTTTAACTCTATATGTTATATAACATATTATATATCATTGAATTTTGTTTTTTGAGTAGAACACAAATATCACCATAAAAATTGATCCAAATGTCATGGCATGTGTGTGTTCCTGGCCTGGAATTCCAGGCCGCCTGGACACCTAGCCCAGAGCCAGCTCACCAGCGTAGTATGTATGTATGTAATCATCACTGACGCTTGCTTTCAATGCATCAAGGGCTCTCTCTCACTGCATTCACCCCACCTCCTAACCACCTTCTCTGTTCCCCCTAGACCCTTGGCATTGCACATCATCAAACCACTATCTGTCATTTGAGCATCATGGGACTTAACAGTTAATTTGTTATGATCCTGGGCCCTATTTTCATTTTCTGCCATTTTCACCCATTTATTCTGCACTCTTGGTCACTCATTCCCCACTCGTTCCCTTATGCGCCACTCGGACTGCCACCAAATCACCTGATAAGTCACCTGATAGATCACCTGACTATTCCACAGTCAGATATCACATACTATCATTCCGCAGTCCACAGCACTCTGCAGTATCACCATTTAACCCTTTATGGATTGCCAGCTCATTGCCACGTCATGATAAGGCCACCAGCTCATGATGGAGCTATACTTAGAACTGCCAGCTCATGATGAACCTTACTATATGTGACAGTATTATTCTGTGACTCCTGTGACCCGTTACTTCTCATTTGTATATAAGTGCTCGTACTTTTGGCAGTTAGGCCCTAAGCCTAACTTGGTTTTCAATCCAAGACTTGTAGCTTCCACCCAGGACTCTCAGAGTCAAAAAGCCCAAACCCTCAGTCGCTTCAAAGCCCCCTTTTGAAGCTCTCCCCTTTCTACTTGTTACACTCCTGGGCACTTGGCCCACATTTTTCTTTTCTTTCTTGACCGATATGTACTTATACGATCACATGACCTCGACTCACATGACCACTTACTTGTACAACAGAACCGTCTCGTTGGGAACTCCATTGTTCCCTCCATTTGTACGTTTCCTATTGTTCTCTTCTTACGGTAGTCTGTGACCACCATTGTTCGTGACTCTATTGTTCTGTGACGACCATTGTTTGTGACTCTATTGTTCTCTTCATTTGTATGCTTAGTCAGGTAGCTGCCCTTTTGTATATAAGCTGGACTTATGTCCTAGAGTTGGGCCTTAAGCCTGACTTAGTTTGCAATCTATTGCGTTCTCAGTCCTTGTTGCTTGAACCACTATTCTTTTCCTTTTCTTTTCCTTGAAATTATCTTCAACACCTTGAAGATACTTTCCTCTCCTCTTTATCTCCACCCAGACATTGGTCTTAACGACCCCTTCACTTTTATCACTTTCCAAGAGCACTTAGGTTATTAAGGGAATAACGACCCTTATAACTTCTCACTGCCGCACCTCTTTGTGCATGTCGTGCCTTAAGGTTCAATAGACCTTAACATAAGTCAGGCTTTCCTCGACCGCCCTTGAAACAAAGGGCAAAACACCAGTTACATCCTGGCGGCAGTAGTCCTCATCGGAGAACTCAGAGACGAACCAAAAAGAGTTCATAGAAGACAACAAGACGATCTTCCAGCACACGTTAAAGTAAATGCATACTACGAATACCAAGGACCAGGAAACATCCACAACGGATACTACGTCGACCTTGCAACAAAATCACACGCCCCTGTCGAATTCGTCCAAGTAAACGATAGTTTCTCCTGGGTCAGACTTCTCTGGAAAGGAGACGGCTGGTACACTTCTATCAAAGCAAAACTACGACACAACAGAAACCTTGGCTGGTGGAAAGACACAGACCCACAGCACCCAGACTACGTCAGTCCAGAACACTTTAGCCCAACACTTCACACAGCCACCGAACAGTCGCCACACGAAGAAATACTTGCAGGAGGAATTCACCACATCGCGACCCTCCAAGGAAGAAATCCACTTACAGAACAAGAACCCATTCTTCCCCAAATTGAAGCCGCAGTCAAACAAGGCTATCATATTCCTCTCGATACTACCCCAGCCGCTGCCATACAACCCCAATTATCCATCCACACCACAATGGCAGGACAACAGGAGGAAATTAATGTCGCTACTGGACAGACAAGCCAAAGCGAACAAAGGATCAATGTCATCGCTAATCCTTCTAATGGTGCTCTCAAAGGAAATCCACCACCCATCTTCAACGGAGATAGAAGCACAACCAGAAAGTTCATAAACAACTTCGATCTCTGGAAAGCACTTAACCGTCACAACGACATTATGAAGAAACCCTTTTCCAGGGTCGTCACTCTCCTCACCTATATGGACGGTCCCCTAGTGGACGCCTGGAAAGAGGAACAAATGCATAAACTCCAGGAAGCCATAAATGACGGAATTCAGGAAGATGACGAAGATCTTTGGGATAGCTTCATAGGAAGATTCAAAACAGCCTTTACCAATCAAAATCAAAGGGAGGAAGCTTACTAGAAACTATGCAAACTCAAACAAGGAGAAAATCTTGACGATTTCTTCGCTAAATTTAAACAACTCACCCATGAAGCAGGGGTTCCCCTAGATGACAAGGGAACCATTGAAATCCTCAAACACACCATGAAACCACCATTGACTAGGGCAATCATACATTCCCCTAACTTCGACCCAAATGCGGAACACCCATGGGCCTTCAAAACTTGGGAAGAACAGGCCAGAAAATCTCATCAACAATGGTTGGCCGCTTCTCAATTTAGCCAACAAAAAGCGGGACTTTACAAAGCCTTCGGATTAACACCTAGGACAAACCAAGGAAGAACCAACCAGTACGGAAGAAACAGAAATTCCGGATCACACACCACCTCTCAAGGAGGGCATGCTATGGATGTCGATGCCACTAAAATGGGACAAACCCACTCCAACGCCAAAAAGCAACAACTCATGAATGAAAACAAGTGTTTCTATTGCGAAATCAAGGGACATCAAGCTCGCGTCTGTCGCAGGAAAATAGCGGACCGTGCCAAACATGGCAAAACCGCTGATGGCGACACTCCCACTGTTCGAAGCCAAGGTCCTATCGATATGACCCCAACCGACATCGCCAGTTTCCTAACAGAAAACATGGGTTCACTTGATGAAGATACCAAGCTGGACATCATCGAAACTCTTATGCCAAAGGATTTTCCTCAAGCCCAAAACTAGCTGCCATAGTTAGGGCATTCCATCTCGATAGTGTTTTTGTAAATCGCTCAAATTCCATGCAAATAAAAGTCGCGTTTTCACACTATCAAGGGAAGGCAGAAGAAATAGCTCTACTTGACACTGGGGCAACCGAGAATTTCATCGACCATACAACTGTTGTCAAACTATGCTTAGGAACAAAGAAACTTCCCTATCCCCGCCCAGTGTTCAATGTCGACGGAACCCTTAATCGACATGGAACAATTACTCATGCTTGTGACCTACTTGTAACTAAAGGCAATAAACGGGAACGCCAAAGATTCTATGTCACTAACCTAGGACGTGATCGTCTTCTCTTTGGCTACCCATGGTTTAAAATCTTTAAACCAGAAATCGACTGGGAAAAAGGAACACTCTTAGGTCCAAAAGTCCAGATAGAAACCCTACTATTCGGAACTCTTCAACGCGCCAAAACATGGATCAAAAACAAAACACCAGTTAATGAAGACCTTATCCTCGAAGCTCAGCAAATTAGGTGCGCTCCATGGTTGGGAGTAACCCCTTTAGAAATAAAGGGAGGCCCAGTGGAAGTCAATCGCACCCATACAGCGGTAGAAATGGCCCATAAGTACGAAATGGAACATGGGAAGGAGGAAATCACCCTCCCGGATAAATTCAAACGTCACATGGCCTTATTTTCAGATGAAGAAGCAAAACAATTCCCACCAACTTGGGGCGAAGGAGACCATAAAATTGTACTAATGGACACCGCCCCCACTCGCTTTAACTGTAAAGTTTATCCGCTCTCACGGGATGAACAAAAGGCAGAAGATCAATTTATTGATGAAAACTTGGCTAAAGGATATATCACACCATCAGACTCCCCCTACGGTTTCTCAACTTTTATGGTCCCTAAAAAGGACTCCAAAGAGAAACGATACATCATCGATTATCGCCCCCTCAACGCGGTTACTAGAAAAGATGTCACTCCACTCCCTAACCTCAAACAATGCATCGAAAACCTACAGGGAATGGAATTATTCAGTAAATTTGACATCTGATGGGGCTATAACAATATCCGAATACGCGAAGGGGATCAATGGAAAGCAGCTTTCAAAACCCGCCGAGGACTATTCGAACCAAAAGTAATGTTCTTCGGTATGAGCAACTCTCCGGCAAGTTTTCAACACTTTATGAATGGCATTCTCGAAGAATTATACGAACATTTCGAGAAGAAAGGTGTATCTGAAATACAACAAATACTTCAAAATTACATGGACGACTGCGGAATAGGAACCTTACTCAAAGACATCGATCTTCATATCGACATCATTCATTTCCTATTCGACCTCCTTACACGTCACGGATTACATCTCAAATTATCAAAATCTGTTTTTATGCAACCACAAATGGATTTCTTAGGCATTCGTATATCAAAGGATGGAGCTACAGTTGACCCAGCTAAAGTCGCAGGACTCAGGGAATACCCGCAAGAATTAAAAGACAAACGACAGGTCCGCGGATTCCTAGGTGTAGCTGGATACCATCGCATGTTTTGCCCAAACTTCAGCATTATCGCCGCACCACTCACAAAACTTATGGGCAAAGATGTACCTTTCGAATGGGGCCCTCCGCAGAAAGAAGCTCAAAACAAACTTATTGACATGATCACCCACGCACCAGTACTCGTCCGACCAAACCCCGATCGACAATTCAAACTCGAAACAGATGCGTCGCAAATCGGAACAGGAGCCATATTATATCAACGAGACCCCCCTATTACAAAACCAGATGGCACCCAAAAACTAGGACCAAGACGACCAGTAGGATTCCACTCTCAAAAATTCACCCAAACGGAACAAAACTACCCCATCTATGACCGGGAATTCTTGGGAGTTATGCGCAGACTACGCTGCTGGTCTCATCTTCTAAAAGGGACAACTATACCTGTTCTAGTCTTCACTGATCATGCCAACCTTCGCTATTACCGAGAACCCAGAAAAATAGGCCCCCACGTTGCTGGATATCTACCGGAAAGGGAGCAATATAACATCATTTTGGAATATAAACCTGGCGCCACTAATCGCGCAGACGCATTATCCAGAAGACCCGACTACGAAGGACCCAATCCAATCAACGACGATGTCACTGTCTGGCCAGATCACTATTTCTGCGACAATCACACCTCTATTCGAGTATTCGATATGGATAGCATTGGCAATAACTTAGATCGCCACGTCAAATTGGCTCAATACAAAGAGCAATCACTACTCAAGAAATGGGCACCAACACATAACCTAACCCTACTCGACGGCACACACTGGTATCACGGGACCGCCCTAGTTGTTGTGGCAGACAATGCTCTTAGGAGGGGAGTAATTTCCCTTTTTCATGACCACGTGACTGCCGGACATGCCGGAATTACCAAGACACTCCAACTAATCACCCCATACTACTGGTGGCCCAACCTGAAAACCTTTGTAACTGAATATGTCAAAGGATGCGCTACATGCCAAATGACCAAAGCCAACACCCATCCTACCCATCCACCGATGTTCCCCATCATTCCTGCAGACAACGCACGACCCTTTGAAACCATTGCAATGGACTTCATCACTAAACTCCCACAGTCAGGTGGTTTTGACACTATTCTCACGATCACGGACACCGACTGCTCCAAAGCGTCCATCTTCATTCCCTGTCACGAGACCATCGACTCAGAAGGAGTAGCCTTACTCTATCTCAATCACGTCATCCCTCACTACGGCATTCCCCATAAAATCATATCAGATCGCGATGTCCGCTTTGTGTTGAAATTCTCAACAGAACTCTGCCAAATTCTTAACATCCATCAGAACATCAGTACAGCGTATCACCCTCAAACCGATGGAGCAAGTGAAAGAACTAATCAAACCTTGGAGCAATATCTCCGAGTATTCTGCGGAACTCAACAGAACAATTGGCACGCATGGTTACCACTCGCTCAATATACCAAAAACTCATGGCCATCGGCAACCACCAAGAAAACACCATACGACTTACTCATCGGATACACACCCCAAATACACCAACCAACCAGAAAGACCACCATCCCCTCCCTTGAAACACGACTCTTATCTATCGAAGAAGCCAGGAAAGCCGCCCAAGAGGCCCAACGTAAAGCGCAAGAATCCTGGATAAAAGAGAAACCACGATACGTTCCATTTACAGTAGGCTCAAAGGTCTGGCTAGAAGGAACCAACCTACAACTCCCAAGCAACACCACACCCAAGCTTTCCCCAAGGAGATACGGACCTTTTAAGGTAGTCTCCCAAATATCAAAAGTCGCTTACAAACTCGAACTCCCTTCTACTTGGAAAATCCATGACGTCTTCCACGCCTCGTTGCTCACACCTTACAAAGAAACCGATCAGCACGGCCCCAATTTTATCGAACCACCTCCTGATATTCTAGAAGGCGAACCCGAATGGGAAGTTGAGAAAATTCTGAAAGAGAGGTCTTTTGGCCATTGGAAGAAGCAGTACCTCGTGCGATGGAAGGGCTACTCGCCAGCGCATGACTCATGGACTAACTCCGAGGATCTCCACGCACCGGAGTTACTGATGGACTTTCAAAAACGATCAAAGAGTATAAAAACCCTTCACTTTGACGACTCAACCCCATCCCCCCTATGTCCAACAACCTCACAGTCCCTCACTATCAGAGCTATGTCTACCAACGAGACCAATGCACCATCTACACCCGTGAACGCATCGACTGGAACGGCGACATATCCCTTTTCTCAACGATCGTCACTCCAGGACATGCCACTCGCCATAGTTGGACCACTGGACAACAACATGGCGATAGATACATCGTCACCTGTGAGGACACCTCTGACAATTACCCTGGGCGAATTACCCGTTCCACCAGCTACCTCCCCCAGCCTAGCTTCTCAGTCGTCGACACCACCACTCCCAGTACCACCACCGACGTTCCTAGCACCCCCTCCTGCTACGGGGCATTCTACATCCCCCTCCCAGAAACTGCTTGCCCTGGCAGATGCCATAGCGAGTGCAACCACGTCTCCACTCCCATTCGACGATCGGTCCCCCAACCCTCCCCTTTCATCCATACCAGTTACCCCGAACCCTTCTCTGTCCTGTCCACTAACACCAGTGAACCTCCGCCATACCCGATCCCCTCTCCCATCGTTCTTCCGCAATCGATCCCAATCCCCCCCTTTGGAGTACCAGGGGACTCCACTAATGATATTCGGAATAGGGACACCCACTCAAGAGGATATAAAAGATGTCAGGAAGAATTGTCGAGCACTCCTGAAAGCTATGGAGGTCCACCAAAGACTCGAAAGCGCTCTTGAGGCTTGGACGGAAGGACTTATGCCGGCTATCAACATTCTTGGTAATGATGGACTTGACAACCAGATCTTCACCACCAGCTTCCGAGACTTCTCCGCTGTCCAACACCTTTTCTTTGTCCCTCAAATCTTGACGGAGGTAGAACCCTTTCTGAACGAAGACAGCGTTCAGAGCGACCCACCTGAGTCTCTTGGAGCTTGATACAACCCCACCATTTCTAAGTCAAGCAGTCCCTCCCCCATTACTATTAACCCACCATTGAGCGACAAGCTCAACGACCCCACGTATCCTGGCGAAGGATGGGCTCTCTTCAACGCTGGGAATCCTGGGCACTACCCCCTTACCTTTGTCAATGACGAGGGGGAACCAGAAGTAGCCAAGTATATCTGCTTTTGCTCCATGGAAGAAGACACTTACTTGGTCGGAACAATGGGCAAGAATGAGAAAGAGTATGCCACCCCACTACAGGCGAAAGCCTACCCCTCCCCAAACTACAATCGACGAGGAGTCAAAGACACTGACCTCAACCTCTTTCATCCCACCCATCTGTCTCATCTTATGGTGGATACAGCGTTGGTCAGTCTCAGAGATCCTGGGATTCTTGCTGACGTCCATCGGTTTCGGGGCTTACACAATATCCTTTCTAATGCCAAGAGACAGCGTCTAGAATTGGAGAAGAAGGAGACTCGAGCTGAGGCTGACCTGATCATAGTGGAATGACGCCTAGCATCTAGTGCTGTACGAACTTGCCTCCAACAACACCTTCTCACCACACATCCCCCTTCCCCTCCCACTTTCCTCCTTTCCACCCGTGATTATCGGGTCCCACGCATTTTCGCCGCTCAAGGGCCACCCGATGTTGAAGAAGGAGAAGACAGTTATGAGGACCGCGCTGTCCTCGGCAAGCGACGTCGGGGAGCTCTCAAGTTCCCCTATTGCCTCAAGTGCAATCATGACACCCCTGGTCACGTCGTCGAGGACTGTCCCCTATGGAAGACTTGTCGTTGGTGTCTCAGCACCCAACATGCTCACGATGAGTGCCCTTCCCCTCACAACTCCTGCGCAGCCAATCGTTGTCTTGTCTATTTTGGACACCCTAACTTTGGTAGTTACTGTTTGGCAACTCCAGCTGGATTACTCCATCACAAGTTAGAGGTGGCATACGCGGATGCGGAGTGGGACAACGCTGACACCGGTTATGACGGGTCTGACAAGTAGTTGCGTGGTAGCAACTCTCTAGGAAGGGCGTCATGTTATGCTCCTGGGCACTTGGCCCACATTTTTCTTTTCTTTCTTGACTGATATGTACTTATACGATCACATGACCTCGACTCACATGACCACTTACTTGTACAACAGAACCGTCTCGTCGGGAACTCCATTGTTCCCTCCATTTGTACGTTTCCTATTGTTCTCTTCTTATGGTAGTCTGTGACCACCATTGTTCGTGACTCTATTGTTCTGTGACAACCATTGTTCATGACTCTATTGTTCTCTTCATTTGTATGCTTAGTCAGGTAGCTGCCCTTTTGTATATAAGCTGGACTTATGTCCTAGAGTTGGGCCTTAAGCCTGACTTAGTTTGCAATCTATTGCGTTCTCAGTCCTTGTTGCTTGAACCACTATTCTTTTCCTTTTCTTTTCCTTGAAATTATCTTCAACACCTTGAAGATACTTTCCTCTCCTCTTTATCTCCACCCAGACATTGGTCTTAACGACCCCTTCGCTTTTATCACTTTCCAAGAGCACTTAGGTTATTAAGGGAATAACGACCCTTATAACTTCTCACTGCCGCACCTCTTTGCGCACATCGTGCCTTAAGGTTCAATAGACCTTAACACTACTTCTATCAGGACACTCAGAAGTCGCCCTTATCATCAGGGACTTACTTGTTATACTGTGTAGCCAACTGGTACCGCGCTACTCATGTGATCATTGCCTTAGGAGGACAACCCACTAAGCAATTCCAGTCGTTGCCAAACCAACCCACACACGTCACGTCTTTAAGGCCCTTGGACCTTAACACAAGTTAGGCTTTCCTACAAACTCTTGAAACACAGAGTTGTTACCACTGTGGCGACCACCCAGACATACACACTCAGCAACGAGTTTACACAAATCTTCAGGAGACAACAAGACGATCTCCCAGAGCATGTTAAAGTTAACGTATACTTTGATGATCAAGGACCAGGACATCCTAACACCAGATACTACCTTGATACCCCAAAGAAACAACACACGCCTATCGAATTCATCGAGACCAATGATACCTACTATTGGGTCAAACTCCTCTGGAGACAAGACGAGTGGCAAACCAATCAAAGAGGCATATACAACGGTTCAGACGTCGGCTGGTGGATCATATCAGACCCTCAGCACCCTAACCACATCTTTTACGAACAAGAGGCCAGCGTCCCTCTCACTATCGCAGCAGTTACCACAGCACTTCAGCAGCTTCCTACCTGCCCCAACACCCCAGATCATCCAACCGCTATGGAAGGACAACAGGAAGAAATTAATGTTGCTACTGGCCAAGCCCAGCAGGATGTGCAGAGGATCAATGTTATCACTAATCCCTCTAACGGCGCTCTCAAAGGAAACCCTCCATTCATATTCGATGGAGACAGAAACAAAACCACCAAGTTCCTACTCAATTGGGATCTGTGGCACGCAGTAAACCGAAACAATGACACCATGAAGAAACCCTTCTCTAGGATTGTCACCATGCTCAGCTACATGGATGGCACCCACGTAGATGCCTGGAAAGGAGAACAACTCCTGAAACTCCAAGAAGCAGCAGACAACAGAGTCCAAGAAACAGATGAAGATCTCTGGACTGACTACATGGAAAGGTTCAAAAACGCCTTTGTCAATCAGAATTGTTGATCTGAAGCTTACCAAGAGTTATGCAAACTCAAACAAGGAGACAGTCTTGACAACTTTTTCGCCAAGTTCAAGCAACTCGCTCATGAAGCGGATGTTCCCCTAGATGACAAGGGAACCATAGAAACCCTCAAACATGCTATGACTCAAGGACTCACTAGCGCCATCATTAATTCCCCTACCTTCGACCCTACCGCTAAAGTCCCCTGGACTTTCAAAGAATGGGAAGAACAGGCCTGCAAATCCCATCTCAAATGGAAGGTGGCAGCCAAGTTCACCCAAAGATGTCAGGGACTCTTCCAAGCATTCAAACTTGCCCCTAAGCAGGTCAATAACCCGGGAAGAGGCAGTTATGGAAGGAACAACAACTGGAGAAACAGATATGACCGACACACCACCTCTCAAGGAGGATATCATATGGACATTGATGCTACAGTCACCTCAGACATTAATGCCACTGCTGGCAGAGGACAACAGCACTCCAAAGCCAAGAAAGCGGAACTTATGAGAAGCAACTTATGCTTCTACTGCAAAATCAAGGGACACCAAGCCAAGAATTGTTGCAAGAAACAAGCTGACCGCAGTAACTTCAGCAGTCGCCCCAACAATCCCAGGGAATCCACTAGGGTTCATGCAGCACCCATTATGCCAGATATCCAGAATCTTGACAGTCTTGCTAACTACCTGAAGGACAACATGGACTCCTTTGACAAAGAAACTAAGCTGGACTTCATTGGGAAACTTATGCCAAAGGATTTTCCTGAGGCCTGAAACTAGCTGCCTTAGTTAGGGCTTTCCGACTTGATAGTGTGTTTGTAAATAAATCAAATTCAATACAACTCAAAGTTCCAATTACACACTATTGAGGGACGGCAGAAGAAACAATCTTGCTTGACACTGGAGCAACAGAAAACTTTATCAACCAGACAACTATCGACAAACTTCACTTAGGAACTAAAAAACTCCCTTACTCACAGGCAGTATACAATGTTGATGGAACTATAAACTGAGCTGGGACTATCACTAGGGCATGTGACCTCCTTGTCACCCAAGGAAACAAGAAAGAATGCACAAGATTCTATGTCACGAATCTAGGTCGCGATCGGATGCTCTTTGGCTACCCCTGGTTCAAGAAATTCAACCCAGACATTGACTGGGAGAAAAGCAAACTCAAAGGACCAAAAGTCCAAATTGAAACCCTACTTCACGGCACCCTTCAATGTGCAAAGACATGGCTCAAACAGAAGAACCAAGAAAATGAAGACCTTATCCTCAAAGCACAAACATGCGCTCTATGGTTGGGAGTTACTCCTTCAGAAATGAGGGAAGGCCTGGTAGAGATTAACCGCACCCACACAGCAGTTGAAATTGCCCATAAGTACGCATCGGAACATGGGAAAGAGGAAGTCACCCTCCCAGAAGAATTCAAATGTCACATGGCACTATTTTTGGATGAAGAAGCAAACAAATTCCTGCCAGCTTGCAGAGATGGAGACCACAAAATTGTACTCATGGACACCACCCCTACCTGCTTCAACTGCAAAGTTTACCCACTCTCAAGAGATGAGCAGGAAGCGGAGAACAAATTCATTGACGAAAATCTGGAAAAAGGCTACATCGCACCATCGGACTCCCCCTACAGGCTTCTCTACCTTCATGGTCCCTAAGAAAGACTTGAAGGAGAAGAGATACATCATTGACTATCACCCCCTCAACGCAGTCACCTGGAAGGATGTCACCCCACTCCCCAATCTCAAACAGTGTATCGAAAACTTGCAAGGAATGGAACTATTCAGCAAGTTCAATATCCGCTGGGGTTACAACAACATCTGCATATGGGAAGGCGATCAATAGAAAGCCACATTCAAAACATGTTGGGGACTATTCGAACCCAAAGTCATGTTCTTTGGGATGAGTAATTCACCAGCCAGCTTCCAACAATTCATGAATGGTATTCTTGAAGAACTATACGAACACTTCAAGAAGAAAGGCATACATGACATATGGCGCATCCTCCAAAACTACATGGACGACTGTGGTATAGGCACCCTCCTCAAAGACTTCAAATTACATGTTGAAATCATTCACTTCTTATTTGACTTACTTGCACATCATGGCCTACACCTCAAACTGTCAAAATCCATCTTCATGCAGCCACAAATGGACTTCTTAGGCATCCGGATCTCAAAAGAAGGAGCAACTGTCGACCCAGCCAAAGTAGCCAGACTCAGGGACTACCCACATGAACTCAAAGACAAATGACAGGTTCACGGATTCTTAGGAGTCGCTGGCTATCACCACATGTTCTGCCCCAACTTCAGTATCATCGCTGCACCTCTTACAGCACTCACTGGAAAGGACATACCATTCGAATGGGGACCCAAGCAAATTGAGGCCCAAGACAAACTTATCACCCTGATCACCAGTGCACCCATCCTAGCCAGACCTGACCCCAACAAACAATTTGAACTTGAAACCGACGCCTCACAAGTTGGAACAGGAGCCATACTTTATCAACAAGACCCCCCTATCACTAAACCAGATGGTACCCAGAAACCAGGACCATGACAACTGGTGGGATTCCACTCCCAAAAGTTCATGCAAACCGAGCAAAACTACCCCATTTATGACCACGAATTCCTCGGAGTCATGAGAGGACTTTGCTGCTGGTCGCACCTGCTCAAAGGAACAACCATCCCTGTCCTAGTATATACTGACCACGCAAACCTTAGGTACTATAGAGAGCCCTGCAAAATTGGACCACGCATTGCTGGTTACCTACCAGAATGCAAGCAATATAACATCCTACTGGAGTACAAACCTGGGGCCACTAACCAAGCCGACGCACTATCTAGGCGACCCAACTATGAAGGACCAAACGAAATCAACGAAGACATCACTGTATGGCCAGACCAATATTTCTGTGACCAGCATACTTCAATCCACATATTCAATATGGACAGCATAGGAGACAATTTAGACTCAAGAATCAAGCTAGTGCAATACCAACACCAGAAAACACTCAAACAATGGGCACCAACTCACAACTTATCCTTACTGGACAGTACTCACTGGCACCACAGAACGGCACTTGTTGTTGTGGCAGACAATGACCTTAGAAGGGGAGTAACATCCCTTTTTCATGACCATGAAACTGCTGGACACGCCAGAATTACCAAAACCCTCCAACTTATCGCACCCTACTACTGGTGGCCTGGAATGAAAATCTTTGTAACTGAGTACATCAAAGGCTGCGCTACCTGCCAAATGACTAAAGTCAACACTCATCCTGCTCATCCCCCTATGTTCCCAATCACCCCAGCTGAAAACGCTCGACCTTTCGAGACCATCGCCATGGACTTTATCACCAAGTTACCATTATCAGGAGGATACGACACCATCCTCACGATCACCGACACAGATTGCTCAAAAGCATCTGTCTTCATCCCCTGCAATAGTGTTGCAGCAGCTCCGGCTAATTGTCAGCTAAAGCCAGAGCCGGAGCTGACTACAACACTAGCCAAGCCAAGCCACTGGTGGTTGAGCCACCCATTTTAGCTGACTCCCACTGAGCTGGTGTACTGCCAGCTTGGGCGCGCTGAGCTGGCTAAGCCACCTTTTTTTTGCTCTTCGAACATCACTGCATCAGACGCCATCGCCATCGCTACCGCCACCAGCCTGTCCCTGTTGGGACTCACCATGCTGCAGACACAATGATAGCCTGTTCCCATCCCCTCCTCTCCTTGCAGAGATGATGACTGACACAACAAGTCGAAGTGGTCACAGCAACAATCATCACAAGTCACCCCCCGCTGGGCAGTATCATCAGCACAGCAACTCAGTCTCAGGCCATGCACTACCCATCCTCGCCCTCTCCAATGAGTGGGTGTCCCACCAGGCTCCATTTTTTCATGTCCTGACCGGTCCTCCTTGTGAAGTCAACTTTTTTGCTCAACTCACAGTGACTCTGACAAGCAGAACCATGCAACGCCTCCTCACACCCAATGCAAATGCAAACACAAGTTCAACATCACTTATCACCTTGTGTGGGTTCGTTGCCAATTTATCCATGCACAGTCAACCAGCTGACCCCCCAACTTTGGCACCATCCTCCCTCTGCTGAATGTGCTGGATGTTGAGCTAGTGCCACCGCTGTGATATGTTGGAGGAAGGCCCCCATGTTTCGAGCCCACACCATCATGCTTGTCCCTTGCTGACCCACTTTCTTTCTGTGTCCTGAACAGTCCCAACGTCTGCCCTTTCTGACAAGTGAGTGCCCACTGCTTGCTCCCTTAATTTCATGTTCTGATGACTGTCCTCTCCAGTGTTTGCCATCTTTGAGGCCCGTTTCACCCTACCTGTCTGGTGCAAAAAACTCTGGCCATTGGTATCCTACTCAAGGTGTGTCCGTCCCATCCCTCTACTAACCCCTCCCCGCTTCAGCCCATAAGGACCCCTCTCCTACACCGTCCTCGTCACTGTCTTGCTTCTCCAGCACGAAGGCATGATGACGCTAAACTGATGTAGTCCCGCATTTGTTTGGTTATGGCCCCGCCGCCAAAGTGCACTACTTGTGGCCACTCTCTCTCACATGTGCCGTTTGTCACACACGTCTTGGGTAGGAGAAGATGGCTACACAGGCTCGCACTTCGTCCCTGGCCACTCACCCAAGCACAGTTTCTCGCACGACAGGTACATCGTGCGAAGCCTGACATGTTTGTCGCCTGCCGACTGATGCATACATGAGCCAGAGAAGGGCAAGGTTTTGGGCAAAGGGCGCGGGTGCAGGCTGCTTGTGAACATGCCTGTGCTCATGCAGAGGCCTGCATTGGAACCTCCTTGAAAACATTCTGTTTGTGTTCATTACAGTAAATTGTTTATAAAGTGCTTTATTGTCTTTGAACTATGAAGCCCCTGCATATATCTGTACTCAAATATAAAAGCAAGGGTTTGAGGCAGTATGTGCCAGCCATCAACAGAGGTTGGCAATCTCAGAACTAGATGACAGTGGCATTCATGGTACAAGGAAGTCAAACAAAAATGCATGATAAGGATGTGCACAGCGGTTCCATGATTTGGACATCCGCAGTAGAGCAGTAGAAGAGACAGCACCGCATCACTGTCCGTCGTCGCAGGGCATCATCAGTGGTTATCATCTGTCGTTGTCAGTCATCATCAGTCAACAATAAGCAATTACACAATGACTTGATGAAACTCGAAATGAAAAGCGACGATATAGACGAATGGATCGCTGCCTTTGAGCACTTCATCATTCACACTGTTTGGGAATGCAGTGCAAAAGGATCCTTGGAGATGTTTAGGCAAGGACTTTGAAAGGGAATCCATTACACCATCATCCAAAGAGATCCGATACCACAGAGCCTTGATGACCAGCAGGCAGCCACGTGATGCGAAGTTGAATGTTGATGCATGGTGGGGGCCAGCCTCAGACCACAAGGCAGTGACTTCCTCAGCACGTGCCAGAATTGACGCTGTGAACTGTTTGGAAGACCAATGCGTCAGCAATCCTGAAGGGATCCTGATGTGATGGATGTCGATGTGGCCATGGTTGGCAAAGGCACGGATTGCACAAACTGGCATGAGCAAGGGGGCGGCCTGAACAACGCCAAATGAAAGAAATAGCAGGACGAAGGGCGCTGCGACCAATGCAGGTGCCAGGGTCACATGCATCGAAACTGCCCAAAGATGAATGAAGGAGGAAGGAACGGGAAAGGAGGGTGACGTGAGGAAAGAGCCTGAGTAACAATGATGGAAGGATGACAAGAAGGTAGTCAGTTGGGAAGCAGATGGTCAGACGACAACCACACACCTATGGCCCCTCCAGCCTACGACACTGAGGCCCTCCTAAACCAATCTAGAACCATGACAGAGGCAAATGCAATGAATTGCTGGATTGAATTGGGTTTTTAAACCTGCTTGAGGAAAGGGCTGCGATTGAGCCACATCTTGAGAGTGGTTGCATGGGTCTGTACTCCCTTGTTCATCCAGAGTTGATCCTGTGAGCAAGAAAAATAAAGATCAGGGATCAGTACCATCATTATCATGTGAAACAGAGAGAAAAAAAAGAAAAGGGGGGATAAGGAAAATGCACCTGCAACGATTGTGTTGTGCCAGCCTTTGCGCCATTTGTGCATAGGGATCGGGACTTGAGGGGGAGGGATCACTATGCGCAGTGGGTCCGTTGCCCTTGGTACAGGAGTGGGGGGTTGAGAAGCAATGTTCATGAAGTTGTGGTGCCCATATCGAGCTGTCGCCAAGATCATCTCCAAGCATGGCGCACCAAAAATCGTACCACCCTCTGACTGGCACTACACTTGGGTCAGGGACACCCTCAGCAGCCTTGAGGCAGTGATACCGCAAGCTGGGTGACAAGAGGTCCCTAGTGCCTGTCTGGCTCGAACGAGATGATGACGATGACCCGCTGCCTCCTCCTACAGAGCACCCTCTGTGCCTGCGACCCCGCACAGCCAAATACGTATGCCAGCTAATGAACAGCAACTGGTCTGCCCCATCGCATGTCATTGCTGGCCTGCCATATTCTCTGATCGTCGTCAATGACCCCGATGCCCCCAACGCGTTTTCGTACGGTTTCAGGCCAGACATTGTGGGGGCCATCTTTGTCTTTTCCGGATTCCTTGATGACATCCTCTCAAAGAACAAATCGGCTGCACCAGCGGAATCCCCTAATGGCGGCAGTGGTAGTCATGGCACATTGCTCTGTTCCAGGCTCTTTGGTGGCCTTTTTTTTCACTGCCCCACCGACGCCAGTATGGACGTACCATCTGACACCAGAGCAGATGGCCGATCTTGCGATACTGCCCACCCATGGGCTGTCGCACCTTGTGCTGTCCTACCACCTCGAGACACTCCTGTCCATGATGATTTTCGTCCCTGGTGTCCTCTTGCTCCTCTCTGATTTCGTATGCGCCCTTGTCTTCCCTGTCACTATGCTCCTCGGCCCCTTTGTCAATGAGACAGTTGCAGCCTTAAGTAATGCTGGATTTGGGAGGCTCTCAAAGCTCGGCAAGTACTGCATGAAGATGAAGTAGGAGATCGAAGTGGATGTAGTTTCTGCAAGGTGGTGCACAAAAACCAAGTCATGGCAGATGGGATGGACATACAGTTGGGATGCCGAAGACATGGGATCCTGGGGGATGGGTTGAATGGATGGTTGCAAGGAAAGGGTGGCCAATTCGTGGCGCAAGCATTGGATGGATGAGGGTGGGGTCCTTGGGGAATGACGGGTCGCAGCAGGACCTTCTTATGTATGCAGGTGCGGTGCTTAGAAAAGAGGGTTAGATTTGGTGAGTGATGGCAGAGCAACGATGAAGGTGCAATAGTCTTGTGCACACAATGTTACATGTTGTACCTGCGCCACTATCATTGATTTTGCCTGGGCCGAGGACAGCGTTGACCATGGTAGAAGAGGCCTATTTGGTTTGGAGGGGGTTGGTGTTATAAGCAGGCCCACTTGAGGATCAAGTTGGGACCATGTAAAGGATGGACCAGACAGCAGTCCTGACATGCTCAGGTGTGCTGGAAGCCAGCATAGGGACAGGGACCCAATTTTCAAGACAACACTTGAAACAACACGCATGTGCAGATAGCAATTGAGGTGGCTACTCAAGCTGAGCTGTAATCTAGCTGGAGAAAGCCAGCTTTTTGATTGGCTCGGCTCAGCTTGGCTCAGTGGGACCAAACCCACAGCTCGGCTCAGCTTGAAAAAAAAACTGGGCTGGCTCAGGCGGCTCAACTCCCAGCTGGCTCCAGCTCCTGGAGCTGCCGCAACACTAGGGGGGTCTGGTGGTATTATTGAGTCAGTCGATATGACTTTCCCCTACCCCCCTTGCGTGACATCCAATGGGCCAATTTCCAAGTCTGCTAGGTTGTAAGAGTGGAGTAGCATGCGGGTGGTTAATTGTTGAGCTGGGTGGTATAACTTTCCCCTACCTCCCTTGCATAGATCCAATACTGATCTGTTTTTAGTGACAGTTTTGCCGTGCCCTGGCATTCAGTGGCATGTGGAGCAAGTTGGCAAAACCATCAGTGTCAGTCTAAATACTTTTACTATATTTCATTTTGTTCTGACTGAATACTAGTTGGTGGAAACTAGCCAAGCTATTTCAAACCATATTGCAGGATACAAAATGTAGCAAGTCCCTGAAATCCCATCTCACTCACCTTTGCTTCCCTTCCTTAACATCTTTCTTCCCCCAACATGGCTACTGCTTTCGTCCCTGAACTTCCTGCGCCCTCTGAGACACAGAACCATTGGCTTTCAAACATGGACATTAATTCTGTCACAGAGCTTGACACAGAGGACCTTGAACTTGCCATGGATCCCTCAGCGTGTATGTCAAGCAAGCCCCGTTCTTTTTTCCTCTTATTCTAATTTTTTTGATCCTTTTTTGGCTATTGTAGGGGGATGCGTGGAGCCAAGTCCACCAATGCACTCATAAGTGCTATATGTGAAGCTGTTGAGGTTTTTGTGATGACACTCAACAACATTGGATTGACACATGGACAGTATGTGTGTTTGTTATTATGCTACTTCTCTGACCTTGCATAGTGACCCATAATGCAGTTCCAAAAAATACATGCGATTACTCAGTGGCATCGGATGCTTTAAGAAGGCTGTTCAGGGTTCCACAACACCCTTTGGAGCCTTCTGTTCCATGAAGCTCATAGAATGGAATAAATGTGTGCTTCTTTTCTCACTGTACCATTGCTTCAATGTGCTTATATCATAGTCCTCTTAGACAAGAAACCTGGTGACAAGACAACTCTCAAGGAATTTTTGCAGCCGTACCGTGTTACTGAAGAGCTGAAAACCAAATACAAGAATTGTAACAAGGAGGTGCTGCTCAAGGAGTTTCATAACTTGAGGCAAATGAAAGAGAGCATGCCAATGAAGGTTGTGAATATTTCTGTCTCTAAGTCTGTGTCCCACAAATTGGACTACATTACATCTAATGTATGTTCATTTTACTTTCTTGACAAATATCTTACCCCTCTTTAGTGCCATGATCTGAACTGAATGTATGGGACTGAGATCGCACTGCTTTTTGGTCATGGTAATAATGCCCACACCTATTCCCCTGGTGCATATGTGACAAAGGGTGCTGGGAAGTGGTTGGAAAATGCCGAAATTGGGAACAATCCCCCGGTCAAGGCTGCCCGCCAACTTGAGGCATTTGTGATCTCTGGCTGTGCCCAGCAGGTCAAGCCAACCAAGGGAGGTAAGTACTATATTTGGATTGCTGGCTACAGGACATGACGCAATATGGTAGGCTTGGCAAGGGCTGAACAACAGAACATGCGATCTTACTGCCGGAAAACAATTCTGAGTGGCCTTAGTAAGTCTGTTGTGTTTTGTCTTTGGAGCATACACTAATATTCCACTGTAGAGACAATCCTCAAAGAAAAGGGCATCCCCTGCACCAACATTCAGATGAATTACACCCATTACGAAGACAAAATTGTTGAGACCTTTAACGTGGCCCTTGACAGTTGGCCCCTATGCAGCCATGTCTGTAACCCTGGTGGCCTTAGCTGCTATGAAGCCAGCACCCTCAAGGACGCTCTGGCTAGCGGGGCATATAAGTGGACCACTCTGACACCAGAGGAGGTGTCAGCTCAGAAGGTTGATAACTTGTACTGTGTGGCCAACAGCGAACAAGTTTATGGGCCACCTTGCAAGCAGCGGGCCAGAAATGTGAGTTCTCAAGCTGTAGATGATGATGAGGAAGCTATGGATGAGGACGTTGCCTGAGTCATCAGCGGTAGTGGGGTACAGTATGTCACAGTGTAGTAACTGCAGCCCTTGCTCTAGTATACCCCCCCCCTTTCACTCATAATAACCCGTAGTGTATATAAACCTTCTATGATGCCAGTGAACCACTTCCAGAGTTCATAAAATGTTGTGCGATGATGGCTGCACTTACAGATTGGGTGCCAGTGTGAGTATCTGCTGTATGAACTTGTGTGTCAAATGAGAACTCTGGGTGCAGTGGAAGTTTGTACTGATTATCACATATTGTAAGGTAGACACCGGGTCTACATGCAAGTTCGGGGTTTGTCCCAGATATAAGAGGGAGAGGGGGAAAGGCCACGATCCTGGAGGACCGGCAAGAACGCGCAAGGGAATCATAGCCACGGTGTGCTTGAGTGGGATGCAGAGGGAAGGGAAAAGTGGGTCTATATTTGCATGGGTGCGCCTCCAGGCTGAAGCCAGGGGAGAAGGGTTAAATCCAGGTCTATGGAACGTATCTACATGTGCAACAGCGGTTGCGTAGATGACGAGGGTGAGGGGCAGTACGAAAAATGCAGATGGTGCAGTCCTTATGTGGCATGGACGCATGCTTGCTGTCCTGTGGCATCAGAGGTGTTGGGCAAGGTTGTCAGATGTATCAGCGATGGGGCAAATAGGTCGATTCCAAGGCCAATGTGCATGTATACTACCTTACAATATGATACTGGTGATGCTCTCGAAATTGTGTATCCACTCTTTATGCTCTGACTGCTGCCCGCCAACATCGACCATGTGTATTGATAGCTGGCCCATAGTGAAATGTGTCTCTGTAATAGCCACCATCTTTGTGTGTGCTCAAAGGACATCCTCCTTGGATGGTACATAGCTGCTTGCTGCTATCCAATGTGTTTCTGTGAAGAAGCTACAGGCACAGTCAGCTCACAGAATGCATGAGACGGCAACAGAGTGCAACTTACTACTAGTAGCTGGCACTATCCATTAAATAGAACCGGGATGAATGGTCCATTAAAGCAGGAATGATCTTGTCTGCCCATACTTCCTGCATGGTCCGTGGTGGAGATAACAGATGGGGACCATTGGGGGTATGCAGCATTTGTTGTTTGAAGAGCTGACAATGCTATGACATCTAAGGAATCTATTTTGGGCCTAAGAAGTGGGAAGCACTCATGGTGCTAAGGCAGAGATATAGATAAGCAAGCGTCAGGTGAGTGATAAGTGATCAAACTATGCTATGTGTATTATAGCTGAGTGGCGAAATCCAATGAAAAGTGGTCATGTGCAGATGCAAACACTACTTCTCAACCAGCCACTGGTTCTCTAATGCTCATCACACGCTTCATTATAAGAGATGACTGTTTGCGCAACATTGGGCTCTGTGCTTTTTGCCTTTGTGTTGTATCGCTAGCTGGAAGTTTGCGGCACGTAATATTGTTTGTTGAATTTACCTCATTGTTGCACCGTTGTACTTACACCCACCATGCCTCTTTATCAAACAGGTAAAAAAACAACATCCTCGACCGCAAGAATCTTTACTGGCTTGCGATTCGGGAAAGTGGGGGAGAGGGTGAAGGTTCTGAATGCTTCACAAATCCATGAGCAAAAGAGGCAGCTCAAAGAAAAGAAGAAGAACAAGGAGCATCATAAGTTTCAACAACACTCTTGTAACAAAGACGCATATCATCAATTTCTTCACAACAGGTCAGTCTAAACTCATGTGCCAAAAAATCACAGAGTTGGGTATGGCATCAAACCAGGAACCAGGTGCAATCGATTGGGAGGTCATTCCTGATGCTCCCATCCACAATGATCCAATGGACGTAGACTCAAATTTGAATGAGTGGGAGGATATATTTGAGGAAAACACAGGTCCTGAGGGGATTGCAGTTACCAGATTGCAAACAATCATATCGTGCACCCTTTTTTCCTCCCTCCATCACATATCTGTGATTGCACTGTAGGGCTTTCGACAGTGGCACAAAAAGCCCGTATCTGGCCTGTTCACAACTCCAGCACCAGCACAATGCGAAGAGAGAGTGGGTCGCTGTTTTGTCACAGCTTGTTGGCCTGTATCTTGCATGGAAGCACAGCTGTGCCACCTCCTGTCCCAAGACTGAATCTGACATTGTTTGGTCAGTACCTGTGTTTGGGCTCGAAGGTTTGTATGGTAACTAAGTCTCAACCTTCCGTTGCTGATCAAATCCTAGCTGGTAGATTGCCCACTGTAATCATGCAGCAGCGCCAGAATGAGAATCCCAACATTGCACTTATGCACCACGGTCTCATCGCTGGGACTCCAGTCCACCCCAAACTCACATTTTCCATTGACATACTCGAACTTTTCTACCACCTTCGCTGCCAACAGCCAAGCATTGGTGTTCAAGGTTTTGTCAAGGCTGCATGTGCCTTCCAGCAGGTTCGCTTTTCCCTGTCGATTTATCTCCAAATATCTAACTATTTGTGCTGCTAGGCCAAGTATAGTCATTCCATGGAGCAACTCTTTTCACAAGCATTTGACCTCTTCTCTGATGTGCAGCGCAGACTGTGAAAGATGGTTGATATTGTGCTTGAGCACAACAATCCTCACTGGAACATGAAGTATGGCTGCCCTGCATGCAGGTTTGAGGTCTGTTCTCCACTGCACAATGTGTTTCAGAGCGCTCATTTCTTTTTAGCAACCAGGTGAAAATCCCTTAGACCCTGCACGGATGCATGCCATTGATGGCTGCAACTCTCAAAAGCGTGACAAGATGGCAGGAATGTGTGACGAGCGCACCTTTGATAGTCAATACTTCCTCCCCCGCAGCTTCGTGGATGGTTTCAAGGATGAAGTGGGGTCACACACCACTGCACAGAAGGCAGATAAGACTCTCCTGAATTCTGTGGGGTCTGAAGATGGCTTTGCGTTTCCGGAAGGTAAGGAGGATAACTGGTGCAGCAGCAACTGGAAGGCCACGACCTCAAAGGAGCTCCTACCAGCTATGAAGCAGGTGTTTGAGCAGACTGGTGTCTTTGCGTGTCTGTGTCGGCATGGGATCATTGAGTTTTTGATGGAGTTTGTGCAGTCCGGTGAAAAGTTTGTGTTCATTTATTCCCTCTCTTCCTTGCACTGACCCCTATTATACAGGGCCAAGTATGCCCTTGCTGCGGTCGCAACAATCTTGGAGGTGTTCGGGGAGAATCAAGGTGTTGGTTATGACATCAACTGTGTCCTCGATGTCACACTCCACAACAGCTCGCTGAGAGAGGAAGTGACCAAGAATCGCCTTCAATTGGTCGTCGATGCCTTCCATTGCTGGGCTTACAAGCATTCCTGTCAATTGAGATACCACCTGTTATACTGATCTGGCTTTGGCCTTGAAGACCTCTCGACTTGTGAAAGACTCTTCTCAAGCCTCAATGGGACTGTGCGGAACATTCGCCATGCATCCAGCTATCACTGGATGCAGTCAATTGATCTACATATTCAGCAGGTGAATGAGGATCAATATGCATTGCTCAGTGTGTCCATTCTAACAACTTGTAACGTGCCGCTGATGCTGTCAGTTCTAAAGGCACTTTTTTACTACAAAACTACAAGCAGGCTCTTGATACTCAAGCGAATCTCTGCCAAGAACTGCTTGTATTCCAGACTTCCACAAAATTTTCTCCCACAGACTTCTTACGCTGGCACAAAGAGGAGACCATGTTCCTTGCCATCACAAAGCAGAAAGAACCCGATGTGCTCACAATGAAGGTGTCGTATGTAGAGGCCATGGAAGATCTCTTTGCAATTGAGTAAGGCGTTCAATTTACACCTTATTATGCGATCTCATTTTCCGCCCTAGAAAGCAGTACAGCTCCGTCAGAAATGAGATTGCTGGACTTGGCCCCTTGGTTCTTACTGAGCATCAGTTTGCTTCCAGCATTGCCCACCAAGCTATCAAGAACAGCAAGCATGAAGCGTTGAACAGGAAGCTGCAAACCATTTCCAGGTGGATAGACTGTGCAACACAACTTGTTGATACTTTCGAGCAGCAGCTGTGCATCGAGACGCGGTGGCAATGAGACAATGCTGAGTATGTGAAAATGCTCAACTATGTCAGCAACAGAAAGTTTGTCCGCGTCGTCAAGGAGCTTCAGGGGCTTGTTGTGAGCAGGCTGATGGAATTGGACAAGATGAACTTGGCCGGATCAGGTACGTGGTAGGTTTCTTTGCAAAATGTCCCTAATGTTTCTCCTAGGGTATAAACTGCGCAAGCACATTGTGCAGGCACTCTCTTGCTGCTGTAGAGCAATTCGTAATGCAATCACCTGCTACAATGACCTCGCGCCCTGTCAAAAGCTGCCCCGTCCCCTTCTCATGTACTCTGAAGTTGTTGATTACTGCACCTTCTCCAAATTCGAAATCCTCAAGCACTCTGACCATGATGTCCTCTCCAAGGAGTGGGCTACCCTTGCCAACCAACAGGCAGCAAACAAGTATTTCAAACTCTTGCATGCCGAAGAGGAGGTCCATTGCTGCAACATTGAGATTGCTTGTGTGCAGGCCTGGGTTGACAAGGATGACATGGCCATGTCCACGGCTGTTGCTAAACATGAAGGCAGTGATCCTACCTTTGCTGCACACCTAAAGGTCCTGCAAATCCAATGCTGCCATGTTAACGATCACCTTCGCACACATCTAGGGCAAATCTACAAGCTTCCTAAATATAGTGGCCCTCTTCCTCATGTTGCTGCCTCCACTCCACCTACCCCATCAACTGTCCCACCAACCACCCTAAACACCGGGCTGGAAGACCATGTCAATGGTGACCACAGCGACAATGAGGACAAGCCGCATGATGATGAGGATAAGGATGAGACGCTGCGGATGATGGACACGCTTGCGAAGATCATGGTATAAGCATTGGAGACTGCGTTTTTGTTTTGTTTTTGTTTACACTGTCATATTGCATTCCTTACTTTTCTAGGAGTCTGTTCCAAGACTCAAAACAATAACAATGTAATGTTACCTTCAATGCAGCCAGATATGCCCGAGGTATGTGTATCATGGTGAGAGAACAAGAGCTACATCTGCCGCGCCCCAGTATTGCATGGCCTCACTTCTCAAGGCCATCCTTGCCAACCGTTGACGCCATCTGCACGCCGTCCTCATCTGCATTGTTCACTTTGCAGCCTGTGCGCCCACCACATTGCATCATCTCTGTTGCGTCTCCTGTCCGCCTCTTGACCGCCACGTCAGCTCATTACTGCTTCTTCACCAACCATATCTTCACCAACCACCAACTACATCTTTGCCATCCACCAACTGCATTTTTGTCACCCACCCACATTCCTTTTGACACACAACATTCTTTTCGACATTCTTCCAATGCCAACGATGCATTTCACAAACATTTGACTTCCAAACGCCAACTTCTGAAAGTTGACTTTGCTGCTCATTGTAAATCTGGCTGTCGTCCTTGCAGCCTTGTGGCTGGTGAGTTGCACCTCTCTTTCAATCAGTGAATTGATCACTGATTCATGGACAAGGCAAGAATCATTACTGATGGGTCTTTCGCATTCAAGTTTAACATTGGATTTGATATGGGTGGGTGTGCCAGAGGGGGCAATGGGGAGTGAAGGATGATATTCTTTTGGGAGTGAAAGGACTTTTAAAATATTTCTCTGCACTGCTTGATACCCCTCTTTTCTCTCTGAAACCAGTGCTTTGACCTTATCTTACTCGTCCGCACATACAACCGTTGGCACTCGGGCAGAGTGCCCCGATTCTCAAGACCATCTTTGCAAACCATGTTGATGCTGTCTGTACTGGCCCTCTGTTCAAGATACCAATGTGTACGGTGGGTATTTACTTCCGTTTCATGTGTACATGGTTCGACCTTGAACTCACTGACCATGCCTTACAGATCCCCCCTGCTTTTCGAGCACAACTCAGCTGATATTGGTCGGCGCATTCGATCTTGAAGGACAGATGGTCTAGGTAGGCACAAGTCCCAAGAGTGCTCACAACGGCATTATCTGCAGCTTGTATGAATATGCAGTGGTAGCTGAATGGGCTGGTGACTTGGGCTGGAATGCATGCTCACTGGCTTGTTTGGTATGTCACCATTTCTTCCACTATATATATTACTCATTTGTAGGAATGCCCCAGGGATTGTACTAAGGCCCCAGGAATGGTATCTGTGTTGACACGGCACGCGGAGTGTCAGGAAGCGATTCAATCCCAGAGCCCAGAGCCCGCATCAAAAGTCATCTCTGGTCTGTCCCTGTAATCAACCCTTCTTTCATGATCAAAGCAGGAGACCCTCAAGCTGGATCCCATCCTGATGTCCCTGTGATGCACCATATCCACAAGGAGGGTCAGTCTCAAGACCCGTTCTTGCATCGGGTCCATCGTGCGCTGATTTCGCTCAGACCTTGGGAGGGACGTATTGTCACTTTCGTTCTAGGTGCGGCTGTTTTCTTTCTGTGGGTATTGATTTGAGTCTCCTCACTAACAGTGCTTCTTGATGATAGGCTGCAGGATAGGTGTGCTTCTGCACATGTTCTGTGTCTTGGTAGTGTTACTTGTGTGTGGCATTCGCAACAACCCCGAGCGCAAGGAACGATCTTCATGTACACCGAGGAGGTTGCCCCCCACCCCTTACAGAGAGATTGAGAAGAAGGGGCTCTCTTGTGCTACCAATGCTGGGGAGAGTCATTGCGTTGTTATCTCCCATTTAATTTAATTTTTGTTCCTCAATGTTGTATTCACATTGTACTCATTGATAGGATTTGAATTGTATATAAATGTTGTATACTACATGGGGGAAAGGCATGAGCATGTATGCTTGCTGCCGGAGATGATGAACTTGATGGGTGAGGTGACAACGACGTGTCGTCAGAAGTTGCTGAGGGACACGTAGAGAACACACAGTTCCTCACCCCAACAACAGCATTTATGATTGCCTGCTCACTCACGATTCAAAGAAAGGTAAAAAATGTCATTTCCTATGGGTTTCAAGACTGAGACATAATTTCTACCAATTGCTAGAATTGTATGAGGTACATTGGTATGTGGATTGATGATGCAAAAAGACTTGCTCCCCAAGACCAAACAATTAACTGTTAAGTCCCATGATGCTCAAATGACGGATAGTGGTTCAATGATGTGCAATGCCAAGGGTCTAGGGGGAACAGGGAAGGTGGTTAGGAGGTGGGGTGAATGCAGTGAGAGAGAGCCCTTGATGCGTTGAAAGCAAGCATCAGTGATGATTACATACATACATACTACGCTGGTGAGCTGGCTCTGGGCTGGGTGTCCAGGCAGCCTGGAATTCCAGGCCAGGACTGCATGTGTGCCATGACATTTGGATCAATTTTTATGGTGATATTCATGTTCTACTCAAAAAACAAAATTCAATGATATATAATATGTTATATAACATATAGAGTTAAAGTAACATGCATGCTCGCTGTCAGAGATAATGAGCTTAGATGTGTTCTCACGCAACATGGCAAGCTGGCTCCGGGTTCCTGGACAGGCTGGGGATAAAGGCCTGCACAGGCCAAGAAATTTAATAATGGCATTTTTTAATCATTATATTCATGTTCTACTCAAAAAAGCAAATCCAGTGATATATAATATGTTATATAAAATATTGAGTGAAAGCAATGTGTGTGCTCACTATCAGAGATGATGAGCTCGATGTGAGAGAACGATGACACGTTGTCGGAGGCTGCCAAGGAATGGGACTACAGTGCTGGACAATTAAACACAGTAAATTTTTTTCAAAGGTGTATTTTTGTTTAAAATGCATAATAAACACTACTTTAATTTTGACAAAATCCAAAGTTGGCCAACCCTAAAGTTAGGGTTTATCTATTGAAAGGTGTACAAATCAACTCATTTCACCCATCTGAATTCAATGCTCATGTTGAAAAGTGTAAAAACTATCTGATAAGGGTGGTGGAAACCACATGATAATGAGCCAGGGGTCCCCACGTGACATGACAGCAGGTGCAAGTGAGACCAAAATGCGCAGATAAATGTGCAAATGACGCATGTGCGAGTCCTGGATCAGCAGTTGATGGGCTTTCCATCACTGCTGTAGATTCCATTCATGTTCATGTTGAAGAGAATATTAAATTTCCAGTAAAAACATAGTATTTAAACATCTGCTGGCATGCCAAAGAAACCCTGCATCCATCTCAACAACACCCTTGCTGCCCACACAACAACCTGGAGAGAATGGACCAAGACTTGACAGAGGAATTGTCCAGCTCTGAGTCAAGTGCTTCAGAGGATGAAGACTGCGGCAATGAGAGTGAAGATACCGGAAAGCGATGGAGTTGGGACCCATACATGGGCATGAAGCCCTCATGCCGACATGGTTGTGGATCGGACAATGAAGTCAATCTTGAGGTTGAGGACAACCTCCCCTATGGCACTGCTACTGAGGTGAACAGCAGCATGGTTGAATTGATGTGGGACACCTACTGGAACTGTTTGACCAGAAAAGTGGCAGAGTGGGCAGTCTGTAAACAGAAATTGCACTGTCGCATCGCTCCAGAAGCAATAATGTTGGTACATGCCGTTGTAAATTGATACCCAGAAACCCCCAAAGGGGTAATATTATATTGATTTCCTGACCCCAATAGTTGGCTACCCCAAAAAATACGCAGGAAAGTCCACAAAGGGCGTTTTTGTACATTTTCAGCCCATCTGAGCACAATTCCAAACTCTATTTTTCTGAAAACCCCTTAGTTCGGGCACCAGGAAATTTACCGTGTTTAATTGTCCAGCACTGTAGTGTTGCGGCAGCTCCAGGAGCTGGAGCCAGCCAGAGCTGAGCCACCTGAGCCGGCCTGGTTTTTTTCTCAAGCTGAGCCAAGCTGAAGGTTTGGATCCACTAAGCTGAGCTGAGCTGAGCCAATCAAAATGCTGGCTTTCTCCGGCTCAATTGCAGCTCAGCTTGAGTAGCTGGCTCAGTTGCTGCCTGTGTGCACCCAGTGCCCAATGCCCCATGTGACACCTCCCAATGCCCAATGCAAATGCAAACACAAGTTCAACCTTGTGCCATCACCAGCTTGCCTCATACTCCCACACTTTGGTTCACAACATATCAGCAAGAAAAGCCACTCTTCCAGCACGTTGAACTAATGAATGCTGTGCAGACCCATTGAATAATCGACAACCTCTTTACACATCAGGTGCAGCAGAAACTTGTTGTCTCAAATTCTTTTCACCTTATTTCCGATGTAGATAATGGTTCTCTCTGTCCAAAACAATTCCATGGCTATCTGCAAACCCTCAATGGTCATGTTTTTCACCAGGAAGACACTGTGTTCTTGCACGAGAACTGGGATGGCCCCATCATGCTCAAAGGTGTCCTGACTATCCAGGATGCCCACACTGCAATGGATGCTGGCATCAGGGCAGGATATGGTGAGTTTAGGACCGATTATGAACCGATCCTTGCGTGCATCATGCTTGCACGGTGTTGCGGTCCAAATGGGGGCAGCACATGCACAGTAATCGTTGACCACGGCAACCCTGGTGCTTGGCACAGCACCTCTGCTTCCGCGCCTGCCACAACCGTCCCCTGTACAACTGACATGGAGGTCCTTGATGGTATACTTGGCGCTTTAGACACTCATGAGTTCGTGTTTGCACAGCTAATGGGTTTGGCAAATGCTATGTGCACATTTCACTCCTGGCCTCTCATATTGGCTCTTGGTCAGTCAGGACCAATTGACTCATCCTCTCCCACAGGGCTTGCGCCAGAGGCACCAGAAAACACAAAAAACTCGAGCAACGACGCCATTGCAGAGAATACAGATCCTGCTGATCCTGATACCTCATGGTCACCTCCATCACAATCACTACTGGAGAAGAATGTCCTATTTGAGGCCGTCACAAGTCTCGATGCCCAGCTCACGACTCTACATGCTGCGCTTCCCCCGTGCACTGTGTTTCTCCTCTTTTTGGGCCACAGCGACCCGTGCACAATGTCTGCCCTTGCTGCATGGCATGCCGAGTTTCAGGTGAGCCTGAACCAGAGTCAGAGTCGGAAGCAGAATGGTGGCATTGCTGCTGTGGCCACTATTGCAGGAATGACGACAATAGCTATGGGCAATGTCAACGTGGTGCGATGGACCATGGCAGATGATCGCACGCTCAGAGGCAGTCAGGCGTGTGTGGACTGGCTTATTGTTTGTCAGGGTGAAGGCATGTCTCCTTAGTGTACATATAACTTGGGGCTGCCATCACAGCCAGTACGCTAGTCACTATTTTTCATCCTCAACAGAGGTTAGTTTTTGGGTATAATGCATGGAATTCCAAGAATACAAGTGGTGATGTCTATGGCATTTACATCCCTCTTTACTCCATGTATACAGCGCATACACACACAGCCAAAAAAAAAAGGAAAAAGGGGACCATACCACGGACTGCACACAGGCAGTGGCCGCAAGGTCAATCAATCAGCAATGGCTATGATTGGGTGTCAGAATATTAAGTGAAGGGGGAGGGGGGCAACTGCTGGCACTGGCGATGGATGACCAGTCAGGACCGGAAAGAGAGGGGCGGGGCACTGCAACCTGTACACATGGCGCGGTCCAAAATGGGGCGCAATCACGGGTGCATCAGAGCATGCAAGAAGGGGGTTGGAGTGAGGGAAGATGCACACAGAGCCCGTATGGGCTTGATGCCGCTGGCCTGCGATTGGTGCATTGAGGCGCGGGCAGTGTGGCGACAGGGACAGAGAGGGCACCTTGGGTAGTGGGCAACAGAGATGCGGTCGGCCAGCTCATGGCTTGGTGACCCACTTGTCATCCGTGCCCACAGCTCTGGGTTCGTTCTTGGGCATCGTGCACAGCTCGCCCTTAGACATGAGGCTCTCCTATGTGTCTGTTCCAGTCACTGTTGCCTCAGTCTGCTCCAAGTCCTCGAACTTGTCATCTTCATCATCCTTGTCATCCTCTCCGCCCTCATCACTGGAATCCGCTACTCCGGATCAGTTGCCACCGTGCATTTGCAAACATACCAGTGGCGTCGTCAATGGAGGGGAGGATAGACCCGAGGACGGCTGTGAGGTGAACCACATCTCTGGATTGGGCAACGTCACTTCAGGATGGGAGGAGCGCCGCGATCTCGGGTCGCGGAATAAAAGGACTGGTGAGGGGAGGTTGGGACTGGTCGACAAAAAAAGGAGCTAGTGGGATAAAGGTAGCGGGTCAGGACGGGAAGAAAGCGAATGAGGAGAGTACCCACTCACTGGAGTGTGACCATCTGCGGTGCGCTGCGCGGAGAGGTCTGCGATGCATGAGAGGTACAGCGAGCCAGTTGGATCTGCCAGAACCCATTCTTGGTGCGCTGCTTTGAATGACACAAACGACTTTCTATCCTTCCATCGTTCAACATCAGCTACGCATCTGATACCTGCGTCGGCGCACCAAACTGCACATGCACACATACAGGTAAGAGTCAGCAAGTAGAAATGAAAGATAGATTGTGACAGACCTTCATGTTGCTGTGTCGCTGGAAGTCAAACACCAAGCTACAAACATATCCCAGTCTGTTTATGTGGACTGTAAACTCATGGAAAAAGTCGACTTTTGCAGGCGTGCATGGAGGCAGCACAAACCAGAGGATGGACAGCGTCAACACAACGGTTGCAAGTTCAGTCGTGAAAGTAACCACTTGCGTGTACTGAACGATCCCCTTCATGAGCACTTCTGAGTCGAACACCCTATTCACTTTAGGGATCATGCCATGCACTGCCAGAATACCACCAAAGACAGAAAGGTAGAAGAAGATGGGGCGATGAGGGGTGATCTCAAGGTGGATGAAAGGGTTGGGGTCGATGATCGTGGCGAGGAGGACGACAGTAAAAGAACTGGCCATGAACGCTGTGAATCTGGCTATTGCGTCAACTCAAATATCAAATAAAAATGTTACAGGATCTCACCTCAAAACGATTGCCAGCTTTCGTTAGGAAACTGATTCATGTACATATTCGCAACAGGATATGATATATGATCCCTTGAGATGTCGTTCAAACAGATTGCGCAAAGGGGGGATATGCAGGACACTGATCGAAAGACGCGAGGGCACAAATATCCATGAGGGATCGATGGGCGTGGTGGCGTTGAGGGCGTGGTGTGTGAGCGACCCTTGCGCAACAGCAGGTTGCAGGGCATAGTGGGGGACTCGATCAGAAAGCTCCATGGGACCTCACCATCAAATTCTGACTCCTCTTGTACGCAATCATCCTTGTGAACGTTGGGTTGAAGTACACCAGGTGCCTGGCAAGGGTGGAAATGATGAACGACCTGCGGGTGTGATTGAGTCGCGAATTGTGCAAACAAAGAAACACACAGGGATGACTCACCAAAGGGCATTGCAGTCACCAGCATGGCGGTGTGCCTGAGGGGATGGGTCCGAGAAGCTTGAGACAGCCAAGGCTGTGTCAAAATGGTCAGCTCCACATCATGTGAGAGGCCAATGTGATTAAACACATACCAGACAATGCCGAAAGCTGGAGAGACCGATCCAGTATCTGCAAACCGACGATGAGCAATACATATAGCACCATCGAAATAAATATTGACCAATGGCAAATGAGCAACCAAACAGGTAGTTCTCCCACTCATCTTTGTTGATCCTTCCCATCCATTTGAACAGATAGAACATACTGTACTCCTTGCATTTCTCCAGTCCTTGTGGTGCCTTGTGCTGTTCCAGGATTTCACTTGCCAAGGCACGATGTGTGTTACTACGACCGAGAGGAATTTCTTCCTGCCCCACCTTTTCAATGTCCGTAGGGCCCTCGACAGCCATTCCGGAGGATTGCCTGATGATATCATCCAAGTCAGTTGCATACGCATCTCACATAGCCTTTCCTTTGAGCTGCGACAAGACATGCGTATGGACCAATTTCATTCCTGAGGGGCTTATCATGTTTGCCTATCTCTAGCACGGTGCCTTCACCTATGACATAGATACAATCAGGTCAAAAGTCAATAGGCAATCGTAATCGTGGTTCGTCCTGTAGCCTACGAGTCAGCAGAAATAACTAGGCATTGTGAATAGGCATCATACCTGTGGTAGCCTTGCCGAGGGCATTCTGCACAACACCTTCCGACTGCGTGTCGAATGCCGATGTGGCCCTCATCAAGGAGTAGAATACAACAGTCTGACACAACTGCATGAGCAATGGCCACTCGTTGCTTCTGGCCTCCAGAAAGAAAAGTCCGCACTCGCCCACGACAGCATAGCCACAGGGAAGCTTAGAGATGAATCCATCCACGTTGGCTTTGATGCATGTTTCCCTGACAAGCCATAGCTTTTCCTCTGGCAAGAGATTTTGGTGAGGGGTTCCAACAAGGCCATGCTCAATGTTTTTGTGGATAGTGATGGAGAAGAGTATGGGCTCCTGGGACACAAGACCGATCTGAGATGGAGCTGCATAGGTGACAAAGATGTCGGCACAGACAAGAAGTAGGATAGCAAGGAGGGACATGGGCGCGAAGGCAGGGAGGGATGCCCATGTGAAGGTGGGGCGAATGTGCATCCAGAGGTAGATGGGCAATGTTAAAACAGGTGTGTCAGCATTGAAATGTTGGAGAGGCGGATGCGGGACGTACTGGGGAGCAGGAGGCACAGCTCATCCGAATGCAGACATAGGTGGATGATGTGTGTGGGGACACCCTGTCTTGCATCATCCGGGTAGGATAGGTCTCAGGCATGAATATTGTCGGCACCGCACATTCTCTGCACAGTCGGACATTGCTCTACGTGGTTGGTTGAGGCTGCAGACGTTGTTCCAGTACCAAGTCGGTCAGGAAACGGGAAGAAAAAAAAAGGGACAAGTCAGTGGCAGACAAAGAAAAAACCTAGCAATGATGCACCCAAACTGACTGCTCATATGCCAACTCCAGACTACAGGCCGCAAATGCAGAAACCGCGGGAGGCATTGGCCTTGGTCCACGCAAGGCATGCACAGGCCAGTGCGGACAGGTGTCATATGTCCTGTGTTGCCATGCGTGGAAGGGGAACTCCTATGCGAGGAGCATGAGTGGCGTGAGAGCCAGGACGACGTTTGTGGTTGTCAGCAGGCTCAAGTGGGTCACGGCGATCAACAGGGGGAGATGTGAGCAGGCAAGGGTGAAGGAGGTATGGAGTGAGCTTGTAATGGGCATGATGCCACCAACAGCTCAATGGTGGTGGTCTCCACGCCATGTGGGTCAAAGAGGTGGGGTAGAGGCTGTGGGTGTTCCAATGATATTGTTCCTCATCGAGACCTTACGGTAGGACAGCTGCTTCCGTTTGGGGGATATCAGTGTTTGAGGAGATGAAGCAGTAAGACCAGGGAAATAGTGAGCCAGTGAGGGACACTCACTGGAGAGCGTATTGGGAGGGAGGAGCATGCCCACCTTGGCCGGTGTTGAACAGGGATGGGAGCCAGCTGGCATTCAGACTGTGAGAGAGAGATGTAAGAAAACAGGACTCATCAGGACACCAAATGGAAGCAGGCCACTGAGGGGAACTCACAAAGTGAAAGGTGGGATGGGGAAGAGCATGACTGAGATGCTTTCTTTGGTGTACTGGTGGCAATGGGGTGGCATGTGGTGTGTGGCACTGCGATGTCGGGTGTGGAGGTTGAAAAACATTTGACGGCAGTGAGGACGGTGCTGTAGAAGGGTACACATGTGCTGGATGGACCCACCTCGAACAGGAGTGGTGAGGAGCAAAAAAAAGTGGTGGATAAGCCATCTCAGCTGGCCCAAGCTGGTAGTAAGCTGGCTCAGTGGGAGTCAGCTAAACCATGAGCTGGCTCAGTGGGTGTTACGCATGGACTCTGCGTATTTGTAAGGACTTGCCTTGAGTACTTACGGGTAAGCGTTTAGAGTCTACCTTTGTATAAAGGTCGCACAGTTACGTTAGTGCAAAGCTAAGTTAAGACTAACTTAGATAGTATCGCAGACTCTAGGTGCTTGACTTAGAGCGCAAGGGAATTACTTAGAGGCTG
>Ga0307510_10000143_pt1 | contig 59347 bp, 34 predicted proteins | sample 12_EM_MG_FD_207224 | JGI IMG/M metagenome (GOLD analysis project Ga0307510, IMG submission 207224) | Populus trichocarpa ectomycorrhiza microbial communities from riparian zone in the Pacific Northwest, United States - 12_EM | ecosystem: Host-associated > Plants > Roots > Unclassified | place... | reverse complement strand
AATGATGGTGTTCGATTGAAATGAACATGCGATATGTAGTACTGTACATCTCCTAATAGAAAAGAGGGAGAGTGCGGGTTACACATACTTTTAGAATTCGTTTGTTTACGCAGTTGCGACAATTTTTAAAATAAACTGTAGATGTTAAATGTTTGGTAATGATAAAACACAATTTACTATTCACATGGAACCCATTCAAATTTTGTTGAAATCGCAGGTTTGTGGAAAGCAGCTCTCGGCTGCTTTTCGCAAACCTGCGGACACAGTAGAGAGTGAATTACTTAAGTGAACGGCGGACACAGTGGAGAGTTTCACGTGGAGAGTGAATTATAATTCACTATCCACTATTCATTTAAGTGAACAGTGGAAAGTGAAATCCATTGTTCATGTGAACAATGGAGTCACTCTCCACTGTTTCGGCCGAACCGGGTCCAGTCTAAAGTTAAATGCATTGAACTGGGTCTAACCTACTAAAAAAATTCAATTTTTATTTTTTTTAATTGTGTTTTATTCAAAAAAAATTAGAAAGAGATCGCTTGATGACGTAACATTTGCAGAATTTGATCGCAATCTCAATTTTGTTCCAGATGATATTTTACCTGATGTTGTTACACGCTTAAGAAACCAAAGAAACTGTAGTCCTTGTCGAATGGATTTCGTACGTGATGAAATTGTAGATAGTTTAATGGAACAATAAAAAAATATTTAATATAAGTCTTATTTATTTCATGATGTAATAGCAGTAGTTAAATTTACAATATTTAAATTAAAAATCATCAATATATTAATTATGTTATAACCTCAATTTGAAAAGCATTCTTTTAACCAAACATATTAAACTACTTTTTGTTCAACCTCAATTTCAACCATGGTTTTAACCAAACATATATAAATATCAAACCAACCTTAACTAAAAATATTTTTTGTAAAATAACTTTTTTCAAACCACAACCATAAAAGCTACCACAATACCAAACACATAAACTCCTTATCGATCTCCAAGTGTCTTTAATGATTCCCATATTATTTCCATTAGAAATAATAGAAGAGAGGGTGCTATTTAAGATTTAATTTTTTATTAGCAATTTATTTATCAAAATATTTATTTGCTGGACCAAAACATTATGAGAATCATAAAAAAATATAATTACATTTTTATAATTATACCGTAGATGTATTAGATATATAAAAATAATACATTATAATTTTTTGGAACCTGTTTTCAATGTTATTATAAAAGATTTGCAGAGAAAGCCAAAAAAATAAACAAACTTGAAAACAAAAACAAATCATGAAAGGCTAGAAACAAATATCTTGTTAATATTAAAACAAATATTTTTAAGATATATTTCAAATCCTTGAAAAAAAATTCAAAAAAAAGTAGAAATAGGCTAAAAAAAAAAGTTACGCAGCTGAGCTTTAGTGGGTCAGCGCCTAGCCCATTAAGAGATAAGAGCCTTGCGCGGACTCGCAAAGCCAAGCACATACACTCAAGCTTTTTTTAAAATAAAGAGGTGAATGATACACTTCTCTTTTAATAATAATAATAAGTTCAAAAATCTATTTTCAAACTATTTTTACCTAGCTAAAAACACCTACCAAACATCCTTATAATGTCCATAAATTAATTTAGCAACTCAAAACACCTTGAAATTTGTCCAAAACACACAATTAAAACAAAACAAAAAATCTTTCTCACTCCCGGTTTATTTGTTTTGGCAAATTAAAAATTAAAAAATTAACACCTTGAATTGCTCTCAAGAAAAAGAACCTATTGATATAAAAATCTTATGTTTTGGTATTAGAATATGGTTATCTAATAACTGTTTTTTTTATAAGTTTCTTTTTTCAATTTCACACCAAGAAATAAAAAAAAATAAGTTTTTGAATCAAAATAACTTTCCGTGTAAAATTCTTATTAGTCATGTGGCTTCTTTGCCTTTTACATTTTCATCATTTATCTTTGAATTTTGTTTTTCTTTTACAAATTTTATCTATCAGTCATTAAATAGAAAGCAAAAGAATCTAATCCAAAAAAAAAAAAGGTAAGGATACGAATGAAAAAAAGAAGAAGATTAAAGTGGTTCACTGTTAATATTAACAATATTTTCACCTTAACTTTTTTAGTTATACTGTTAATTGTTTATTAAAGCTTGCATTTGTGCAACGAAATTACGTGGAATACCACTAACATTAGCTTCTTAGAAAAGGCCAAATGCAGGGTAAAATAAGAAGGGCTCCACAGCTAAGCAAAACAACCCAAGAAATGCGCAAGAAGAACAGTTTGTTTTTTATTTAAAAAATATTTTTGAAAAAATTTGAAATTTTTTTATTTTTTTGTTTTAAATTAATATTTTTTAAATTTTTTCAAATCATTTTGACGTGCTGATATCAAAAATAATTTTTAAAAAATAAAAAAAAATCATTTTGATACATTTTCAAATGAAAAACACTTTGAAAATCAACCGCAACCACACTCTTAAACACGCATGAGAAAAGGTCTATGCAGTAGTCTTGCGTTTGTCATTGCCATAGTTTAGGGTTTTTTTATCTTAAAAAATATTAAAAAAAATATTTTTTTAAATAATTTATTAATAATTTTAATATGCTATTATAAAAAAAAATATTATTTCAATTAAAAAATACTTTTAAAAAAATCATCCATCATATCATACCATGAAACACACACTTGACTGACACACACTTGAGTGATCAGTGCAAAACCTTCAACTTTTTTTTTAAAGTTTTTGTTAATTACTATCATGCACCTGAAAGCAATTTCTATATCCAGCTGGGCAGATATGATTTATTAGGCATATATAATTACATTAATTGCATTTTTACATATATATATGTATAAATACACAATCTTTTTTTAGCAGTTTGACAAGTACTACACATTGCTTGGATCCCATAGGCTCAATATGGCACACTGTTTTGGTTAGAAAAACATTTTTCTGCGTCATGGTAACTTGAAAAGGATTTATTTATTTTCTCTCTGAGAGGAAATTAAGATATTGATTTGGTGTGGTGGTACTGTAGGGCATAAGCCAGGTAATGAAAGTGAGATTTAAGAACTAGCTAGGGCACTGAATGGACGGTCCCGACCACCTGATAATTGAGCTAGAGTCCGATTATATATGTGATCGAAGCATGATCCACACGCACTTTAAAAACTGGGTGGGGTCTTGGCTGGAGATACGGCAGAGCATGCACGATGATGACACTTTTGAGAGGTTTACTATCCTGTCAACAATGCATGTGATCGATTCGGTTCACATGATATAAAGCCTGCATATAACCCAATGGATTTCCATGTCTAGTCTCCCTACGACTAAAAGACTTCAAATTCCTTTTCGATTCGTCGAGCAATTGAAAAGGGAATTTGGAAAATGAATATCTAGACGTCACCTCCTACATTAACAATATTCCCCTCTCCCCACTAGTGCTAAGAATAAAATAAAAAACCTTCTTAAAGTGCAATATATAAAATAAAACACGAGTTTTATAAATTAGTTGTTGTAGTCAAAAACAACATGGCCAGAGTTGAGAAAATAACACCCTTGAAAAGTTAGGAAATTTACTCACAAAAAAAAACAAAATTATCTATCATAATCATATTTAAGAAGACTCTCAATGAAGAAGTTATAACCATGTACTTCTCTCTATGAACATGCTTAAAAAACACATAAAAAATCAAATTGCATGCAATGAAAATATCATTGAATTCAATGATAATGTTCACATGCTGTTTTTTCCTTTAATCCAAGTAATATTGTAAGAATCAAATTTAATGGCCCTTTGATTTGAAAAAACATAATTGCAATCAATATTTAAAAATATATATTATCTTTTGAATTGCCAAGACCTCAGTTTCATTGGAGTTCATATTAACTATAGAACAAAAGAAAATATAAAGAAATTTATCTCCATGATCTCTTCGAACTCCACCAATTCTAGAAGGTCATGGATTGTTATATGCAGACACGTTAACATTTTATTTTAGCATACGATTAATAGTTCATATTAACTATAATGTCATTCCACAATTAAAAAAAAAAAACACCATCTAGAGACTAAGACAAGATTCATTGATGTCATGACCAATCTACCAACCGAGACCATAACTTTCAAACCATATCATAATACAATATAAAATATATTTCATAGTTTCACTCTTTTTTTTTATAAAATAAACAGATTAAATCATTACTTGTAACATATCTATTCGATATAGAAAGTCTTTCATAGACAGTGTAATTAATTTAGTTCCTACTTTCTTGTTAACTTGCGTACTTGTACAGGAGAGGGAAAGAGAGCGAATTTCATTCTCTTCTTCTCTCGATAAATCATAAATCAAGAATTGATTTGTGATTGACTAATTGTTATTGTTTACTATTTTTACTTGACAACATCCATTCAGCTGTATATCAATGCCCATGAATTCTTAATTTCTAATTTGAGCCTAGAGAAGCAGAGTAAAGCCGTTTTGTTTTGAAATTTAGCAGACATCATATTGGTAAAATTATTAAGATGCAAAGCAAACTGATCTTTCAAGAGATATGGGATTAATTTCAAAGGAAAGTTAGGGAGTTGGATGTTACGAACCATTGATTTTAAGAGAGAGGTATTTGAGTTTCTTGCTTGTTTCATAAATTAATTAATTAATTAATTCTTTTCGTGAGGAGATTTCACATGTAATTAGAAATTATGTTCGTTTGGATCTTTGAAGGAAAGAGGAAGAAGTGGAATGGCTACTGAAACTTCTTGTTAGAATGTAAGTGTGTTTGTTCCCTGATTGAAAACTATTTTCCTTTTCTATTTTTTATTTTTTAATTTTCTTTTTTATTTTTTATTTTTTAGTTTTTAGTTTTTTTCAATTAAAAATTTGGAAAACATGTTTATTTATCGATAATGAAGAAATTTTTACATAAAAAATAAGATATACATCAAGATTACAACTATTTTTCATAAAAAAAAGTCCAAATCATAATTTATAATAGTGATCTTAATATTTTTTAGAATATTAATATTGTTTTATTCAAATTAGAAATTACCATAAAAAAATATTTTATTAACTCAAAAAAGGAAAAATAAAATCTTTATTTTATATTTACAATAAAAATTAAATTTATGAAACTAACTAAATATAAGAATACTTATTTTAATCTTATATTGTTAAAAAAATGCTTGTTTATAAAAGAAAAAAATTATATTCTTCATATATTTCCTTCATTTGAAAGATAATAAAAAAGTTGTGAAGAAGAACTATATATGAATAACATCAAGAATGTGTTTTGTAAACTCAATATTTACAAATTTATAGTTAATTTTTTGGCTGGTGAAATATTATATTTGAATAGGAAACTCTAATTATTATTTTTTTTCTGACTCTAATTTTTCAAAATATTGAAGTATTATAATTTTTATGAACAACCTCTAAAATATTCAAAGAGCCAGCGTTTTTATTTCCACTCTTTCCATAGCACAAAAAACTAAGAGGAGAAAACGTTTATACGGAGCTTATTAATAGTTAAACAACCGCAGCGTCATGAATATAAAATATTAGATTAAAACTCTATAGTTTTTATGTTTTAAAAAAAAATTTGAAATAATATCTGAGATGAATATTTGTCTTGGATATATTATATGGATAGACTAACAAATATATTTATGAATCACTAAAACAAGTCTAAAACCAAAAAAAAATTTAATCGCGTTAAATCAAAATGATGAGTCAAAAGAGCCATAACTTTTGATCTGGCTATTGAATTGGTTTAAAATATTTACAAGAGTTTTTAGATATTATTTTCTCTATAATAGTTGCTACGCGAATCGTTAGATCTTTAGATATAAAAAAATCCCGCTTAAACCCCAATTTTGGTAATTTTGTTATTTCCCATGTGATTTTGGATTTCCTCCTTTATTTTGTATCTTTTCATGTTTTTATATTTGTTTTTTTAATTGAGATAGAGTTTCTAACCTATTTAAGGTTTTGTGAATCTCCTAAAAAAGTATATTTTATTATTATTATTTTAGAGAAAATAAACCTTTGAATTTGGAGTTTATATTTCAGTCCCCTTCGCTCATCAAATTTCTATGTTCTTTATCTCTGTTATTATTGTCTTTAACTTACACCTATATTATTTTACATCTCAATATTAAAAAAAAGATGTTATTTTAAAAAAATTTATAGTTAATTTATGTTTTTAAAGGGTTATCTAAGTTATTTTTAGACCTGTCAAGATGATCGGATCATGCCAGTCAGCTCCTATATAATTTAAATTATTTTTCTACTAAAAAGCATGTTAGCAATAACTTAGATGTTCTTTTATATTAAAAAAAAAATGCTATAAAAAGAGGAGAGATTACAGATGAAAACTGGTTGAAGTCTTGCTTTTTACGCCTGCGAATTCGGAGCTTCCCATATAAACATGCTGGAACCCCGGATATCGGCCCATTGTTCTGTTCTATATTTTCTTATTTAGCCTATAACATAAGTAGCCGGGTTCTTGAAAATAAACATGGGCCGAGCTATGGTAACCATCGATGTTATTGGGCTGCTAAAACTGAAAAAGAGGCCCATCAAGAATCCTAATTTTTGTTTTTCTCGATAAGAGACCTACCAGCATGGCTGTGTAGGGGGAAAAAAAAGGTTTAAGAGCATTATTTATTAAATAGACTATTTTCATTTTATAAAACATAATTAATTGATTAATAAAAGCCCTTAATCATTACTCGAGTGTCGTCGTAAGCTTAAACTGGCTCTGATTATGGTCAACCATACATGCTTCAAAAGCTAGCTTGGAATCTTCAGTCTTTCAATTACTCTGTTGCAACTTGTAATGACCAACCTTTCTCTTTCTCTAGCGTTCCACGTTTTTGCTCGCGTGAAAAAAAATAAATTAAAATCCATTGCTCAGGGTCAGTCAACTCATATTATCTGGTGTGCTCTCGACAGATAAACCACGAACTCCCTTTTTTTAATTCTAATTAAATTTAAAATTATAATCTAAATAGAAAGAAAAATCGGAATATATTATAAATTTTAAATAGTACCTTCTAGTTATTATCTTAAAGCCTCCACTTTTGATGACAATGAGATTTTAATCTCATGAAAAACATGGTTTTTAGAATTTTCTATCAAAATATTTGTTTGATTTAAGAGTCAAATTAAAAGTTATATTGTTTTACTAGATTTACTTTTCTAAAACTCCTCAAAACCTATAAAATCTTAGCAATTAAAAAAATAGTACAAAAATAATAAAGAAAGTGCCTCACCTCAGTCTCCTCTACTAGTGAAAAACTCACCCTCTAGTTAATTGTCAGAATTTTAACCTGACTATGAATATATTAAATCTAATTTTAGTAGAGATATATTCATATAAAATCTCAAAATCTAGACAAAACTTCTCGAGACCTAACAAACCAAGGCAACATGAAACTATCTTTTTTTAAGATGATGAAAACTTCAATTGATCAACAAAGCCTGATCACCGGTTGAATTTGTAATTTTAAAAAATTGATCCAATATAAATACGTTTAGTTTGAATGACACATCCACACTTAATCAACCTCTTAGAGCAATACCAATAAGTTGTTTTTAGCTCTTCTTTCAAGATTGCCTTATTTAAAATATATTTTAAACTAATTCAGGAGCTTTTTTTTATTTCTTCTTTATGAAACATCAACAAATATTGCAGTTTTTGCAAAGGTATTGTTGTTGTCGTGGTTATTACCATGATAAAACTATCTATTTTCAAGAGAAGAGACCTCATTTTTATTTTCCATCCTTGTTATTTGATAAGGTTGAAAAAAATAATAATAATATATTTGTTTATCATCCCAATATATTAATGATGGTATCAAAACTTTCCATTATGGAATTAAAGGCTTACCACGAGAGTTCCAAATTCTAGAACTTCAAATGGTGTGTGATAAGGACAGTTTTGAAAGAAAAGGCCTGGTGGAGAATGTTGATGATGCGTTGAGATTTTGGTGGTAGTCCCACAAAATGAAACGACCTTGCATTGCTCTTTCGGGCAGAGAATGCTGCATCGTCTTTCCGTATCAGAAACATTCTGTACTGGATTGTTATTTGCAACGAGGGAGAGCCTCGGCTAACTAAGGAGAGCAAAAGTTTTATTGACGATTACTTCATCGTATCCAATCTCCTTGATCAAGACTGACATAAATGATCTTGCAGCATTGTTTAAAACAAACAAGCGCCATAAACAATTCAAATCACATAAAGTCCAAATTGAAGTTTGAACATAATCTTAAATGATGGTTGATAATCCACTTATTACAATCAAAGGAATTCCCTCAATGGAAAAACATGGAACACGGCCATGTCAGGCGTCTACCGCCGCAGGGTGTGCAGAATGTACTCAGCATAAAGGTCCCTGCACCGAACAATGTATAAATGTTCATAAAAAAGGGTACTGCATCGAATTCGATTACTGGCATTGGAAGGAGATACTGAGCACAAATCCTTTTGTTGTTTAGAGAAACTTACATTGAGTACTGGATAGCTTCAACAGCAGAATTTGAAGGTAAAAAGTCATTAACTGCTACCTCCTTGTTCTCATTTTTCTTGTCTGTGCAAGTGTGTTAAGAAATCAGTACTCGTCACTTTGTAAACAAACATCAAACAATACTTGCTAAAATTAACACTGGTTAATGCAAGTGAGAAAGGATACAATCTTCAAAGAAACGGCGGATCTCAGAAAGACGATGAGGGGCCAGCTCCCTGATGTCAGTGTAGTGCTTGTACTCTGGATCATCAGCACAAACCGCAATAATCTTGTCGTCTTTCTCTCCCTGCATCAAAATGACAAGGTAATTTAATTGCAATATAAAGGAAAGAATTATCAATGGTAGAAACGTAAACTTTTAAGTATCAGTGATTCAATTAGCTTTAGAATTCCAGAAGATTACCTGGTCAATCATGGGCATAAGTCCAATAGCCCTGGCTCGCAGAAAACAGCCAGGAAGGACAGGCTCCTACTAAGATCAGAAATTCAATTGGATCACAAAGTGGGAAATTAAAAAACGGTACCATTAGGTTTGCAGGAAAAACATTAAGCAGAATCTTGAATTTGAAATTAACTATCAAATAGAAATCAAGTCACCTGCATGAGTACCAAAACATCCAAGGGATCATTGTCTTCGCATAATGTGCGAGGGATGAAACCATAGTTGTGGGGATAGACCACCGAGGAATATAAAATCCGATCGACCTAAGCATTCATTTTGACAGAAAAAACAAACAAAAGGCTATGACTGATATGAAAAGAAAGTGTAAAGAACTTCCTCCATATTCCAGAGTCTAGGGCTATTTTTTTTCAATTTTGATGGATGCAGAATTATTCATACCTTGATTAGTCCTGTCTTCTTGTCCAGTTCGTATTTGACCTTACTTCCTTTTGTTATCTCAACCACCTGTTTAATTCAAGGGAAAAAAATCAAGAAAATACTTCACCATGAAAACTACGAGCTTGGAAATCACCACTCAAATGTGCACTCTAGTTACAAGTCACAATTGTTTCTTGGGCAAAGGAACGTTAGTGAAAACTTAAGCAAAGAAACAAATGATTTGACGCAATAGTTTTCATATCATCATAAATATGTCGTTTATTTCAGCTTTTTTGTTGGGTCTATGCAGTTTAATCTTATTTGATAGATAAAGTTAGAAGAAAGACTTACAACATTGAAAATGTGGGGAGCTCCAGGCCCTGCAGACAACATTTTTTTGGAGCATAATTAATTTCACAACTCTACTTGAATGTAAATCAAATACAAACATCAAATACGATCATCTTCTGCATAAATACCAATTTCAAGATCATGCCAAGGATGTGCAGCAACAGTTCTCCTTGACAAAGATGAAAGGATTCTCTCGTTCAGACGGGGTGCTTGGCGCTTAGCTTCAACAACTTCATTTTCTTGTGTTTTCGTTTCATCACTCATCTGTAACCAGAAGAAGAAGTTACTTCAATGTCTGATGATGATTGTTGAACTTGCAGGAAATTATTCTCAGCTAGATAAAGCTCAATTCAAGGCAAGTCTAAATATGGTATAAACATACAGCCCAGGAGGGACCAAGAGAATGCAGACCATGGATCAATATTATTCATACAATTTAGGATTCATTTACATTTCGTTGGTATAAATAGCTAAATGACTTGACACTGATCTAGTGCCATCAAAGACTTATCAATAACATCCACACAGGAGATTGACAATCCAAACCAGTTCTTGCAGTGCCAAGTTACTAAGACCTAATACAATGAATCAATATCATCAACTTCGATGGCGCGGAGGTGATTTATCGTGAAGATTAGTTTGTGTTTGCATTTAAATGGATCTCCAATTATTGTATCATTCTCAGGAATTCAGGACCACAAATTTAATTAAACAACTTTTCTCTTCAGTGGAGTTCAAGATGAATATATATCTGATCTTGACCTTAGCTCAAAATTCTTAGTATATAAGCAAAAGTTAGAACCAAAGTTTCTCCCACCCAAAAAAGAAGAAAAAAAGATTTGGGATTTGTGCCTGTGCACAAGAACCCAGAAAATGACATAACATTATGAAATGTACGGTGATATCTACAAAAACAAAGAGTATCAAAAAGTTTGATCGGTGAGTATTTGCAAAGAATCAGAAAAAGGGAAAAGAAAAAATAAAGAAAAGAAACCTTCTTTGCAAGGAAAGAAGAAAAAAGAGCATACCTTGGTCGACGAAGAAGGCACAGAAATATTGAAAAGAGAGTAGGGGCAGGGAAATGATCCTAACCTTGCGAGAAGGGTGTGCAGTATATAAGCGAGATATATGTTGTATTGTATGGTATTTATGGAAGGAAGAGGGAGAGAAACAAGGGTTGGTCAAATCGTCGTGTCTGAAGAGGAGAGAAGGTAGCTTGAAACCTCCTACAGCTATTTTTAGCTCAAAATCCTTAAAAGATTGTTTGTGTTGTCATCGTGTGTAATGAAAAATGAATTTTAATGTCAAAGGACTGATAAAGAAACGCAAAGTAATCGTCCATGGCCATCTATTGTGATGCTGGTTAAAATTGACCTTGTCCATGGCCATTTCAAAAAACAAAAAACAAAACAAAAAAGGGGGGGAGAAGACCTTGTCGATCCAACCAACACAGGATGACAATTGCAATCGGTAGGTGAGAACTTGTACAGTTTTTTTTTTTTTGTTCTTTCGATTCCAATCACTTATCTCCAATTAAATTCTTTTGAAATTTGAGACCTGGGAGCTCACAGAAAAGAAAAATACTATAAATTACACATTACAAATTACAAAAAAAAAAAACCTTGTAGGAAAATCGCTGTAAACTTGGAGAGAAAATCACTGTGGAGTATTCCATGATAATTTTAAAAAAAAAAAAAACAATATTTTTGTCCTTGTTTAATTCGTTGATATCAATGGGTCAAGTAAATATTTTATTTCATACTTAGCTTTGAATAAAAAATCAGTTTTATTAGTTTAGAGGGATTAAAGTTTGGGGCCCCGATTTTAGAATTTAACAAATATTAAGTCGCTTTATTTTGTTTCATCAGGGATTGTTTGCGCGTTCAAGGCAAATATATATATATATATATATATTTACGTGGAGTGTCCGAGCTAATTTGTACAAACCTCGACTAATTTTTATAGGTTCTAAAGTTAACGATTAGGTAAATTTTTAGTGGCTATCAATATTAACAACCACATGCATCGAACCTGAAATCATAAGGAAAACAAACCCCTTGATCTCAAGTTTTTTTCATTAAACTACCTACTTGATGGTTAAATATTAATATATATATATATATATATATATATTTATCCTTTATATTATGAGTTGCTCATCTTTATATTAGAGATTTTGAATCATACTTATCATATATCATGCATCGAATGTTGTAACTCCTTTGCCATAGACTATATGCAAGATTTTGATTCAGATTCATCCAGCATATTTTAGTTTTTTTTTATGAACATGGATGTCTAGACCAGCTTACGTGCATCTCGACTAATTTTACAGACCTTGAAGTTAATGACCATGTAATCTTCCAGCGGCCCTGAGATTTGTGAGACTGGAACTAGTGACCTCTGAAGAGCAAACCCAAAGTTTGACCATTTGAGCTACACTCATCGAAGTTAGATTTTAGTTATTTTTATTATTGTTGTTGATGTTGTTACGAAGATAATAAGAACCTAAAAGAATGTGTTGTAGTATTCGTTGGTTTTTTTATTAGCGACATAAAACTTATTTGAGATTGTGATAGCGATTATGGTTTAAAGTATTTTTAATTTAGAAATACATCAAAATAATATTTTTTATTTTTAAAAAACTATTTTTAATATAATACATTAAAAATATCTAAAAATATAAAAAAATTTAAAATAAAATACATTTTACATCACATTTCCAAACACAATGACGGTGCTCTAAGAACATATTCCTCCTTCGTGTTCAAGGCTTAAATAAATAAATAAAAAACAGCTAGGAAAGTCTTGACCTTCCTTCCTACCTGCTGGTCCAATTTCTCCAACACGTTTCCAGTTGCTGCACGTTCATCGAGTGAATGAAAACCCCCCTACTGTCCATAGTAGGTAGGGTCTTAGTGGGCTGTGAGTGTCACTCAGCGAGGCCTTAGTTTATTCCTCGATTTGAGGCTGAGTTTTGTGCATTTTCCGGATAGGAAGTGTAAAAGAGGCGACATCCGCATCTGTGCCTTATTCCCTCTTCAAAAAATCAGTCATTTTGAGATGCTTTCTTATCGGCTAGAAGGCTCCCTCCCTCTTTGATGCGCTTGTTGTGCTGCCATTTTATGTTAAATTTACGGATTGATGTCCTTCTCGGAAGATCAATGCTATTTTGCAGCATAGCAATAAACATTCAACAGGAAAGAGTGATGTTACGAGAAACTAGAAGAATAAACCTTGAATGGAGAAGAAGCCTTCAATGGAAAGAATTGTGTTGCAGAAGCAGAAGGAGTAATAGCAGATTGGAAGCAGCAGGCCAACATAACAGTTAGGGTGGTTAGCAAGAATTTGCCGTGGGGTACCAACAATTTGACACGTGGAATTGCTAGTTAAGGCTGTTACTAGTTGGTTAAATAGTAGATCAGTGGCATGTTGTACTATCAACTATGTCCTGGTCGGGTTAATTTTTATTTTAATATAAAACCGTTATAATCTCTTAGACATTTCTTTTAATATAAAAAAAAATTGTCTAGGAGTTTATAACGATTTTATAGGAGAAAAAGAAATATGGCATCCGAGAGTTACATTTGACTTGAAAGAACGAGTTTAATAATCTTAATTAATTTAATATTATAATTAAAAAATTAATTTTAAAAAAGAGTAAAAAAACCTATAGGAGTTTGATACGAAGGTTTTTGTCTCTAAACTTTTATGAAATAGTATATCTAAACTTGAAAAAAAATAAATTCAACTTGGGTGGAATTTTTATTTTTCAACTTAATTTTAGATTTTTAGAGTTATTAGATGGTTTAGAAAGGGTTTGACTGTGTTTTTTTAATTGTTTTGTAAATAAAAATAGATTGAAAATAATTTTTTTTATCTAAATGGTGGTTGGATTTTGAGCATATAGATAATTAATCGATAGTGATTTAGGTTGATCTAACATATTAATATTTTATATATATAAAAAAAAAACATCTTAAGATTTTATATAATCAATCCACATGGTTGGTTGGATTTTTTATCATCTGAATTTTTTTATATTAAAATAAAAGTTTTAGTTTGATCCGGAGCGCGGTACAGTGGCATTGTAACCCGCTAACCGTCCTAAATGAACATGTATAAGATGGTGGTTCTGTCCTCTTAGCTTGATGGACTCCACATTGTCCAAGACACAAGGCCCATCCCCTTTTTTGGGCTGATGCCTCCTGTGTATTAAGGCTTATTAGATAGGTTATCTGGGGGGGCCCATCTTCATCTCGAGGGCAAAGTTTTTAAATATTCAAGTCAAATCTCAAAATCCGAATATCACTTTTTCCCCAACCCCCGAAACCGACAACGGCATATATTAGCCAACAGAGATTTATAAGAATTTATTTTTTATTTTTTAAAAAATATTTTATTATATTTTTGAATTTTTTATGTGTTGATATTAAAAATAAAATTTTAAAATAAAAAATTATTATTATTGTGTATTTCAAAGAAAGAAAATATTTTAAAAAACAATCACTATCACACTCTCAAACAACTATAAGCATGTTTGTGTATCATCCATCAATATTTCAATAGTATTCTAGGATATGAGAGATGAAAACAAGAGAGACAAGATAAAAAAAAGAAGTAAGAAGATATATTTGTGTTTGCTAGTAATATACAAGATAAAATAATTGTTTTTGTATCTTGTTTAGTTATAGTGGACAACATAAAATAAAATATGAAAAAAATCTATTTTATCATTAACATGTATTATTATAAAACTTATATGTTTTAAAAAATAATTAGATTTTTTTTTTATTTTAGTTTATATTAAGTGTTAAAATTAATAATATTATAATAAATCTAGTTATAAAACTAGAACTAACATAGCAACGCGACCTGGAACTGGGCCAGCCTAGGGCTTGTAATAGTCCTAGTTTAAAAAAATTAGAGGAATGATTAACTCGACCCGACCCGATTAAAAAACTAGGATGAAACACAAGTAAAAAGCTAGTTGACTCTTTTTTTTTTTTTTTCATAACAAGGTTGCCTCAATTATATATATATATTTTTTTGGGTTGACCATCTAGATCTGTGACTTGAACTTGTCTCGAGTCAAGCCCTGAGTTAACTTTTAAAAATATAATAATAACTATTTTTATTTTTATATTGACTCGGGTCAACCAAGCCTGTGACCCGACTCTCGACCAATAATATGGGCTTTACCTCATATTAACTTTCGAATTGGGTATTAAAACTATGATAATAATCATTTTTATTATTACATATTTTTTTTAAAATTGAAAGATTTTTACAAGTATATTATAAAAATAAAAAGAAATATTGTATTTGGTGACATGTTCTCTTTGCAGCTTTTATTTTGAAAATATATAAATTCTCTTAAAAATTATTCAAAAAAAAAATTATTTTTATATATATCCTTAACCACCACGTACATTTGTATAGTCACTGTTTCTGTGCCTTGTATTCCAGCAATGTAATGAAAAGCTACCTAAGTGATTAGCATGCACTTAATTAATGTTCCTCTTTTTCAGCCGTAATTATCACATATAAAATAAAAGAGCCATCAATACCGAAACAAATAATAATAATAATAATAAGAAGAAGAATTTTAATGGGAATGCTCACCTAAATTAAGATGTATACACGCACAAGGAATTATAATCCATAACCAAAAGGAACCCAAAATTTAATGCCACGTTATATATATCCCAAAAAAGAATTTATACAGTGCAAACAAAAACACCGAAAACCAATAAATAAAACAAATAATAGAAGAAAAGGAGCACAATTTGTCTGTCGCCTTTGCGTTCTCCGATCCCCTCTATCCTGTCATTCATAATTTCCATCCATCTATAGGCTAACGGCGTCTTTTCCCCGCATTACACAACACCGCACCACACGCATAAAGATCAGCAACACCAAGACAAGACACAACTACATGAAACTGCTGCAGCAGCAGCAACATTATAAATATTTTTTCACTCTTTAATCACACCTCCACCAACACCAACACCCACACCCAGTTTTTTTACTACTACTTTTTTTTTTATTCTTACTTCACTTGTTTCTTATTTTTCGATGGAACCTAATCAGACTCGTTTGGTCGGTGATTATATACTTGGCTCCAGAATCGGGCGGGGTTCTTTTGCCGTTGTTTGGAGGTCTATACACCGTTTTTCCGGTTTACAAGTTGCGGTTAAAGAAATTGACAAAAAACTGCTTACTCCAAAAGTTAGTGAGAATTTGCTTAAAGAAATTTCTATTCTTAGCACTATAAATCACCCCAACATTATTCGCTTTTTTGAGTCTATCGAGGTAACTACGCTCTCCCTCCCCCTCCCCCTCCCCCTCCCCCTCCCCCTTTTTTTTTTACTACGATCTTATGTTCTTGCAGTTATTTGATTTTTTTTTTTTGTAACAATATCGTTTTTTCTAGACTGAGGACAGGATATTTCTTGTACTGGAATACTGTGAGGGAGGTGATCTTGCTTTTTATATTCAACGCCATGGGAAAGTGACTGAGGCTGTTGCAAGGCACTTTATGAGGCAATTGGGTATTGTGCATGATCAATTTTGTACTATCAATCTTGCTTTTATAAAATTTTCCGGTGGTTCTGTTTTTATGAATTTTTAAAATAATTTCTTAACGTTTGAACATGGAAAGATACTGTTTTGGGTGTTCAACTCACGCTTTTAGTGTTTTCTGCAACTGGGTACCTGCCAATGTAACAATTCTTTTTTTCCTGGCTGTTTAATTAGTGTTATATTGATTATAGTGACCTATTTGGGTGTCTGTTTAAGTTTAAGATGGCTTGCGGTTTGTTTTAAGGATGATAAATATAAATTGAATGGGGAAAGAGGATATTTAATTCAAGGTTTTTTCATAATCGGAAAGCTGGGAGGTTTTTCACAAAACAATTTGTTGGGAGTATATTTATCCCTTCCTTTTACTGCTGTTCACGAGGGAACTAACAAACATACTCTATTTTCATTTTTTGGATACAGCTGTGGGGTTGCAAGTGCTTCAAGAAAAACATCTTATTCACAGGGACTTGAAACCACAGGTACTTGATTATTTTCGTAGTTCTATTCTGGCAACATTTAGTGAGATTATCTTATTGCTGCAGTTGCTGTGAATAATCTTATTCTGGAAACAGAATCCTTTTTGTTAGGGCCTGTGCATCTGCACGTATTTTTTCTCATCTACTCACACAGTACTCTTATGTTCCATTCCAGTTTGTTTGCCCTGGTTATTAGCAGCTAATTTAGCTTCTCTTCCTAATGTGATTTTAAACTGAGAAGTTATCGTACTTGCAGAACCTACTTTTGTCATCAAATGATCTAACTCCGCAATTGAAGATAGGTGATTTTGGCTTTGCAAGGTAAGCATGCTTTGATGTTTATGATTTTTTTCCCGGGAAGTGCTACTACTTTTCAATCCTAGTAATTTCCCCCAAGAATAGAAATGTCATTTGTTTTTAGCATACTCAACCAAGTTGAAGCTGCCCAATTTCCATTTATCTGGCTTGCCTTCGAAGTTTCACCGTGGTGTATCTAGCCCCTATATATTTCATAAGCCACATCCTAATTTTGTTTTTGTCCTTCAAAGAGACAATTTCAATAATGTGTTCCAATTCCATATGAGACCTCTTAAATCATTTCAATAACACCACATGCTGCTGAGTGCAGATTTATGTTCAGCTCTTGGTCTAGGGAGTGGTCATGGAAGGGCCATTGCTGGTTTCTATTGTCAGACCTCTGTGCAAACATAATTTTTTAGTAGCTTTGCTAATGTATTTGTTAACTATACATAATAACTAGTATGTAGAAAAGTCTAGTTCACTGGGAAAATTGTGAAAGCAACTTCATTCAGCAGCTAAACATGACAAAATTCTGTTATTGATCTAAAAAGAAAAAACCTAAAATACTAAGTTGCCACGTAATGTTCATGAGATACTCTCTTACACTCAGTCATCTCCCTGAATTTCTAATATGCCAGGTCCTTGGCATCATCAGACTTGGCTGATACACTATGCGGCTCACCATTATACATGGCTCCAGAGATTATTCAGAATAAAAAGTATGATGCAAAGGTGATGTAACATTGAGTTTACATGAAATTGAGAGTAGTCGAAGCTAATTTTCAAGTATTACCATTAACATAATTTCTCATATATGCAGGCTGACTTATGGAGTGTTGGCGCAATTTTATTCCAGCTGGTAACTGGGAAGCTGCCATTTGATGGCAATAGTCAATATCAGGTTTCAAAAGAATTATATGCAAACCAAACATAATGAGAAACATTAGGTTTTTCCATACATTATGCAGCTCAAGGCTAATTCTCACTGCTATTTCTGTACACAGCTTTTCCAGAATATTTTAACATCTACAGAGCTGAGGTTTCCACAAGGTGCTTTGGAGGAGCTGCATCCAGATTGTGTTGATCTATGCAGAGGCCTTTTACGCCGAAACCCAGGTACTGATTACTATGGTGGATTTTTGTGCTTGTATATGTGCACATGCTTGGTGCATGTCTTTGCGTGTTGGTGGGGTGGTTTAGTGGTGGAACTACACAAGCCAAGTTAAAAATGTACAAGGGTCACTGCATAGTCAGTGCTATAACTTACCTACAAAATTTTCATGTAAATGTTTCAAAACTTTCATTTGCAGTTGAGAGGTTAACATTCAAAGAGTTCTTCAATCACAAGTTCCTTGGGGAGCCAAGGTAATGTTCTGAAGTCTGAACCTCCATTTTTATTATGCATTCTTATTGGTGCATTTCATGTAAGCTGACACTTTCTGCTTTGGCTCATTAGCAGTTTGGCATATTGAAGCTACTTACATATGTTTACTAGCACAAAATTTTGTAGGCTATTGGTGAGTGCCAAATCTTCTCCACTTCCACAAGTGAAATCAGTGGCTGGGCAGTTTGATGCGTCTGCTTCTGATACAAGGTCTCAACTGGAGCATGACAACTTAACAGTGCTGGAAAAGGTCTGTGACAGAAATGAAAGTGTTCATGGGTCTTTGCCAAATATTGTGCATGATAGGATGGGGAAATCTGCTGATGGCAGCCAATCTTTGTCGGATCAGCTTCGAGGTCTGTTTTTATTATATTTTATCCTGTTTGTTTTCTTAGATGTTACAGTTTAAGCTCTTGTTTTTTTTTTGGCAAGCAATGATTGTCTCTTTTCTATTCAGTAGCTGATTTAATGGAGTCCATAGAGAAGGATTACGTTATTGTAAATCGTCATTTTGCTTCAATGGAAAATTTCTCTTATTACCTTGAGACATCCCTGCATGATAGCTCCACCAGCAAAGCTTCCATATACCTGCCTCAGAAGAATAACCAGGATACAGTAGTTGCTACACAAACAAAGGAGTTTACTGGTAGTTCTGTTGGCAGTGCAAACAATCCTGAGGTTCATGGATCAGAACCATTAAGTGCGTCATGTGTGCCAACTATCTTAAGGGAAGCACAACGACTACCCATACTACATCCCTCGATTAAGCTTCAATTCTTAAATCAGTATGCACAGGAAATTTCAGAACTAGCCCAAGAAAAGGTGAGTTTTTAGGTATGTTATGCTGAGCTCTTGTCTAACTTTTGTTGATTAATCCGTCAATTTTGGACGGGTCATGTAATGGAAGTTAAAATTCAGAGTCATCACTCATCAGGCATATTCTTTGGTTAGCACAAAGACGAAATGAATTATAAATCCAGATGATGCCTGTTGAGGCAGATGTACTATACAGTTGCAAAATTACATGAACAGAGGTTTTTTTTTTTTTGCTTTGCTCTTAAGTTCTTTTTGAGCAGCATGTTCAAAACACTAACTCAAGGGAGCTGGCATTTTTTCCCCCAAAGCAAGGAGCTTGCAGCAGATGGCAGATGTTATATGCTCATTGTTTTTCATAGTATTTTATTTGTTGTGATGTTTGAGTTCTTAAGGTGTTTACATGATTCCTGTTTCCTACATCATTGATCATTAAGGCACCAGGCATCATTATCACAAACCTTATTTCTTACGAGAACCACTTTTAGTATTTCACATGAATTCTTGAGCTAAACCACAATGATGTGTGCAGAAAATTTCATGTGCTATCACCAAGCAGCTGAAGAGTAGAAAGGATACACATATATAATACCACTGCTAAACATACTTGCACATGCCCAATTGCTCTTGAACAGATCTTGTCTATTAGTTACTGTTTAATTTCCTGGAGAAATGGTCCCATTCTGTTTTTGATGTAAAGTTTTGCTGTTGCTTGCAGTATGATGCAGGAATGTTTCTAGAATCATTTTCAGTTGAGCTTGTTGTTTTGGCTATATGGAAGAGAGCTCTCGAAATTTGCGAACACTGGGTGGCCTCTACTGGAGGGAGCAAATTACATGAAAGCAGTTCAGCCAATGAATCTGCCCTTGTTTATGGAGGCACAAATTTAACTCCACCTGCAATTGGGAAATTGGATTTTATTGAGCCTTCATCAGCCTGCAAGTGGGCAGAAAAAGGGTTCATTCTTGCATTTGATCATGCAGAGAAGTTGTCAAATAGCCTCCGAGACATGGATGGTATGGCTTATATCAATGTGCTGTACTTATGCATGTATTTTTTTCCCCCGTGTTACTGCATTTGCAACTTCCTCATCTGTCAAATATGCTGTAGCTGCTGCTGAGATGCCTGATGCCATGGAGCTGATATTCCAAAAAGCACTTGCTGTTGGGACAAGTGGTGCTGTAAGTGACCAACATCTGTGCTGCATGCGTCAATTTTCCTGTTCCTTTTACAAATACATTAATGCTGGGCAGTTCTTGTCTTCCTTCAGGTAGATGAGTATATGGAGAACAAGGGTGGTGCTGATAACTCATATTCCAAAGCAATGCTTCTGCTACATTTTATAATGGAAGAAGCAACATCTCTCCCATTGAACCCTCCATTTTCATTAACTCCTGCTAGTAGGAAGCGAGTCAAAAGCTACATTTTGAACTTGCAGTCTCGTAGGTCTCGCTTTTCAATGTTGCAGCCATTTCCTGAACAATCCTCGGATTCACTTACCAAGTAAAATGCAACTCGTGTACAGCTACTTTTAGAAACTTTCCTATGCTGCAGATCACCAACACATCACCTGGAAATTAAGGTCAGATGTGGCATGCAATTTTAAGTTTGCATGTTTTGTAAAATGGACGCGCACAGTAATATGCTAACATGACTAAAGAAGCACTTTGATGCATGTATGATGTACAGAACATACAGCAGACTCGTCATCCTGGAAAAGCAATAGTCTGTGTTTGAGTTGTGTAAATAAGACAGATTCTTCATTTTTTTTTCCTGGAAAGAATTGTGAATATGAGTGCTTGCTTACTTCAAGTTTTAAGTTCATCATTGTTACCTCAAATCAGTTGTATTCAAGGTCTAATATGATGAGGTGAATAACAGATTCCCACTTTCAAGAACAAGGATGACAAATAGAGCATGCTAGTATTTGGAGGCAAAATTACGAGCCTAACCCATACGTTATTCGATTGTTCGATCAGCCATCTAATGGTCTTGTTGGACGCAAAGCCTCAGACACGACCCCCTGACCTCCCCAGGTGAGAAGCAAGCTTGCTTGCCAAACCGTCGTCGGTTTTATTCGGAAGCCTGCCCAAACTGTGGGGTTTATCATCTACAGTCCGCGGACATGGACTGTTGACAAATGTTAGTTCTTTATCCATCATCGTTGATACATGATGCAATTTAAATGGAAAAGGCAAATCCAACCTGTGCCAGAAGAATTTTTTTTTTTACAAGAGTAATTGTATGAAAAAAAAAAACTACATAAAAGTAGGGGTGACATATCTCAAGAAATATAAGGGCATGTTCTAAGGTGAAACTGACCAAAGATAACTAGAAAAACAAAAGTTAAAATAAAATAAAAAATAAAAATAACTCTAATGAATAACTGAATTATTCTTTTCCTACCAGATGAAATAAACTGCAGCTAAAAGGATTGATGGAACAAGTAGATGCAAAAATTTCAGGTGAGTGTATTCCCACAGTAACGAAGGTCATCATGTCATGGTAGGTCAACCCATTTTGCTCGTGATGGCATTTCAAATTATAATAAAATAAAAAAACAAATAATCATGTATCTCAACATGTAACCTACAAAAAAATATATAGTTGAAATGATCTAGAAAGGATGTAGCATGTCCATGGTGTGAAGATGACTCGTACAAGCAAGCTAGAGAATAAATGAGTATATGGATGAATTCTGAGAATCAAAGAAAATGGTGCATAGAATTTGCGGGCCTGAACTTTTTAAAAATCTTCCATGTTTAGTCAACAGAGAACCTCCCTTAAAATAACATTTCAAATCATAATAAACTGAAGCTATGGACTCCCCAATAGAAAAGCCGAAGTACCCTTCTCTAAAATGTCCAACACCTTGACATCCTAGAAGAGCCACGATAGCACCCAGGTTACAGAATTGTTGCCCATTTGGCAACCATGTGCCAGAAGATTTCTCAACGCAAGTTCCATTTTCTTTCTCACTTCCGTGGCAAGGGGCAACTCGCCAGCAGAAGCACATCCTTTCTTCTCACAGCCATAGTGTGACGAGGAAGAATAGAACAGTAGATATAGATGTTAGAAAATAATTATGAACTTTGGAGGAAAAGGGCCGTGGAAGGCCAATTCAATACTTAATGGTTCTAACGGTTCTTAAGTTCTTATCTACGTCTATTTAACGGAGTTCTTAACTGCGGTAATGGGTTTAAGAACGTAAATAAGCCAATGTCGACATATAGTACACACACTTACACGACAAGTCTTGTGGGTTGCAGATACTCTAATTTAAACATAAAAGGAATGATAGGCAAGCGAGGATATTATAAATTACATGCAAAAACAAAGGTTTTCCCTTATTCAAGCAAGCAATATCAAGTATCAAACTGAAGCTTCTCCTTCCAAACGTAACCTCTTGGGGCCTTTCTCCTCGCCCTGGCCGCTGCCGGTTCCGGTCCTGCTTTCTTTGGCCTCCAGTGAACACCTTTTGTAAGGTTTAAATCCGGTTCGACGAACCTTAAGCTTTCCATGTCCAAGCCCAATCGTCAGCAGCCCCTCCTCCCCATAGTTTTCACATCTAGACAAAGCATTTTTCTCCCCTTCTTGATGACCAGAGCAGCACTCCCACGTTTTACTGTTGAGATTTATCAGTGATGCATCTCCATCTTTCTCATCTGCATCTTTCTTTTCTCCAGCATCTTCATTCTGGTGCATCTTACTCTTCAGATCATGTGGAGGTGAGAAGCTCTGGGGCAATACCTCTCTAGCGAAGAGTGCTTGAAATGCCAGCCGCCCCTGATAAAAGTTGTAACATAAGAAGAGTGGAGATAGATGCAAAATAAAAAATACAATCATAAGCTACTCTTCTGGGTCACAGGAATGCCATTATATATTTTATCAACAGAGAAATATATCTATGTAGTCACCTCTTCGGAGACCTCTTTCCATGAATCATTCATGCTGCTACTGCTTCTGCTGTGGCGAGAGCTAGATTCGGAAGCTGGATGATTTGCATCATCTTCTTTTGGCTCTTCCGTGCCTTTCTCAGCCTTCTCTAATGCATCTGTCTCTATTTCACTGCTAGAAGGTGTGTTTGAACCACATGAAGAACGGTCAATCAGTTTTCTGCTCTTTGTTTTGCTTGAATCCTGGACCTCGTGAGGTTTTGTAGTCAACTCATGATCAATAACTTCTGGTCCAGTATTTAGCTTTGGGCCTCCGCTCTCTTCAGAGTCTGATGATGTTATCTTTGGTGATTTAGATGCTGAGTTTTGAGCTTGCAATGCTTCAGTGTGCTCTGGGTCCTGTATTTGTCCCTGCAAAGAAGGATTTTCAGCTGTTTCCTTCCTTTCTGTCTTGGTTGCAGAAACTTGACCAGTATCCACAGACTGAATTGCAGTTGCAGATGCAGGAGGGCAGGCAAACGAGGTATGAAGAGGGGCACACATGGGAAGTAGTCCATGCGCTGTCCACCATGCGGTTGCTGCTGCCACTGTAGCAGCAACAATAGCTGCCATACTAGGAGCAGAGTTCAATTGCCTGGATTGGAAACCTCCTTGGGCACATGCTGGAGAATCCGCAGAACTCTCCACATTTCCATAGGGCCAAAAGGTAGATGCAAAGCTTGCTGCAGCATGGGCTGCCGGGTTTTGTAGCAGAGAAGATACAACGAGGCTTGAAAATGTGGAGGATATGTGGAGGAAAGATCTGTAGTCATCTTGATTATGATGAGTTGGGGTAAAGGGAGGAGGAAAACTTGGAAATGATTGATGCATAGAGGATCTCAGTGAAATATTTGGATGATCAGTGGTTTTGGATGCAGCAGGATGTGAATATAAATTAGGACATGCTGGAATTTCTCCTATTGGATGAAACATGGATTCCTGAAACGAAAAATCTGAGGGAGGAGTTTGCATACATGTTCCCAGGCTCCCATCTAGAACATGCACAGGGACATGCCTTGGATAGTTCTGCATGGCTTGCATCCCATCTGTTCGCAATGCTCCAATAAAATCATCTGATTTCTTTTGCTGAAACAATTTCTCAGAAAAAGAGCAAAAGTTTTCTGATTTTGAAAACTCACTAGTTCTGTTATCCTGTTTGACATCAGAGTTGTCCAACTTTTGATTTGCTCCAAGCTCGACGGTGACAGAGGATTGATTACTTGCATCATGATTTCCCTCCTTCGGTGAAGATACGAACTCCCTGAAAGGGCTAGCCTTTTTGAGAATATCTAGTGTTGGTACAGAATTCTTGTTGATTGAAGGTACAGAAGAACAGTGAGGTTCTTGGAGAAGGGAAAATACTTCTGAGCAATTGTCATCCTGATTTTCCTTAGCATTGGTTGGCCTCTCATCTCCATTAAGTTTCTGAAGAATGTACAATATAAAGAAGATATTAGGGGAAGAAACAGCTAAATGAATGAAGAGGGACAAAAGAAAATGACAGTGACAGTTCACCTCAGGAAGTGGTTCTTTCTCCAAGCCTAAAACCTGCTTACAACACGGAAAAGAAGCTGAAGTTAAAAGCTTTCCATCCTTTGCTCCCACCTGTGATGCGGGAGGACCCACGCCTATCTTTCGAGGATAAGGATTGCTTGGTTTCCTTTTGGGACGTGGTGGTGGAATGTCAATGTCAAGTGCTTGTCCTATTGGAACACCTTTAACAACAGCCTCCTTCTCCAACTGCAAGGGAAATATTTGTTAGCATCCTCAACAAAGAAGAAAAATACAAGAAAAAGATCTGCTCCGCAATTTGGCAGTAGTCCACAATCATGGGTAACACCTCGGCGGGAAAATATTCTATTATGGGACAAATGTTTCTCTAAAACTTCTAATATATAGTGTGAAACTCTATTCTATGAACTCTGAGAAAGCATGTTATTTTGATTGAGAAGAATAGGCCATAAACCAAATATAGTAACATATCAAAAAACTTTCCAGTATCAAAACAGGAACACAAAAAGGAGAATAAATTTAGGTTGATAATATTGTCAGATCAGATGCATTAAGCCTGAGCAGAAATTTTTGCTACCTCAATAATCCAATCATGCCACTCTATCCCAGAACCCATCGCCTAAAATGTTGCTGGACAAGATGAGAATTTTATGAGATGACATTACCTCCATGCCCCTTTATACAGCATTCAGTGTGTATACAGCATTCAGTGTTGTTCCTAGGTCCAAATCTTCATGCTAAACATCCAATGCCTGCTGTACTAATCGGCACGCGCACACACACAAAAAAGGAATAATCCGATGCATCAACCTCCTCAATATGAGAAATTAAAACACCCAACTTTCAAGAGTTTCCATAAGGTCCTCTAAAAAAAAATGCACTCATGCACCAAAGGAAAAGGAAATATGCTACTCAGATAGTATCCTCCTTCACTTGCTCATTTGGCACTCTCATGCAGATTCTCTGCAATGGCCTAGTGACCCCCCACCTCATCCTAAGTAGACATTTACTTGTAACATTTATGAAAAGTTTCGTTCAGAATAAGCATAGGAATATGGGGTTTCTTAGCGATACTCGTTCCTTTCATTTTTAAAAAATAAAGCCTTCCCACTTAACCCCTTGAACTCCGAAACTTGCAAGTCCTCACAAAAGTGTCCACCTTCAATCATGTGGCACTCTTTCAAATCAGAAGCTAAAGTAGTTTAGTTCCCTAGTCTCTCCTAATCAGTTGAATATGCTGTAAAGTTAGTTTGATTGAACATTTATAAAGAGTACATTTGTGCATACACTCACTACTGTTCATATTTTAAAAAAAAGGGGACTGGTTTGGCCAAGTAGTCACCTTGACTAATTGGCCAAATCATCCCCGCTTATTGTCAGGACAGAAAAATACACATGGTGATCAAGTTGGGACAGACAGAAACGGACCATGAGATTTTTCATAGGCACATTTTTGTGTAATTCTGACTGAACAAATTCAGAATCTTCACAGATTATGTAGGAAAATAAACGATAAGAGCATGTTTGTTCCAATTTCTGACTGAACAATAAGTAATATCAAGGAGACTGTATATCTTCACACATTACTAGCTTGGGATACCCATCTCTGTTCACATGGCGACTTCATTTGAAACTAATATATTGACTAAAATCTTGAAATTAGTTATTTTACTCTTTTTAGCAAAAATCAATGCTACCTTTAGTCTTTTAAAAGAAGGGAAATCTACCTGTGGAAAACAACCCAAGGTTGATAACAAAAAAATCCTGGACTTCATTCACACCATCATGGTACTCTGCTCTTCAAGGAAGAAGGGTGGATATGACAGTCAGAAAACGGGAAGAAGCAATTTTTTGAACAAAAATTGGGGTCACCCGTCCAAATAAGACCGGACAAGCCTGTTGATTACTAGAGCAAGCATGCCCCTCTCCCATTAACTTTCTCAAATATTCCTAGCCCAGGTTCTACTGCCATAATCCACAAAAGGGCTACAAAAAACAGCCAAGATCTACTGAAGTGGCTATTTGAACGAAGTCATATAACTTTATTTCATGAATGAATGTTAACATAATTGATTAGCAAGTTCACTGTTGTCACTAATCAAAGATCCAGATTTCCCAAGTGCCACTGCCAAAATGATCATCAATCTCCAATGTGTTGTTCATTATTCTACGGAACTGACTAAACACAGTGTAACCATATGAAAGTATGCTAGATCCTTCTGAACTCCAGTAGGACCCTTTCTTAGAAGTTAGTGCCTTTCGATGTAGTGTATGTCTATCAAACATTGGTGTTGACTGAAGTTTTAATGGCTTGGTATAGAACACCACATGGTTCAGATATAATCTTCATAACAGCACAAAGTACACAGATTCCTATTAAAAAGTGGTAAGAAAAGAAAACTAAGTGGTCATCAGCACCACCATATGTCAGCACAAAAAAATTAACAGCATCGTGGATTACGATGAACTTCCACCTGATGATATAAGATCAAATCCAAGTAGCTACATTGACAAGCTAGTACAGTGATCTGGATGACATTCAAAAGTGGAAGGTGGTCATAATAGAAAGAAAGCATCAGGGAATTTCAGATACTCCAGTCCAGGTATACTAAACAGCCCAAAATGAAACTTCCAACCCTCATGTATTATTGGAAGCAGATTTTGTCAGCACAAAAATCTCCATGCCCATTTCAAACCTATAATGATCATGGGTTTGATTTTGGAATAGTACCGAATTTGTCCAAAGTAGAAAATGTTGGCTGACATGAGCCTATATTCTCCACAGCATATGTCAAATTAAGTTTCCCAAATCTCAGCTTACCTAAAAGGTCAATATGAAGTTTGCCTATTGTAACAGACAAAGGTACCGCCTACATGACTGCAGAGACAGTAAAAGGGAAAACAATATACAAAAAGCAAAATTTCCCCAGTAGTTATCTCACTAATAGATACTTAATCAAAGATATTGACTGGTGGTGTGTAAACTGCTTAAAAACCTTAAGTGGCAATTTTCCTTGGGCTTCTAAGCACATTGTGTAACTACTAGTTCTATTTCAGGAAAAAAAACTGTGTTTCAAACACCATATTCTTTTCTCTAACTTTCCCTGACTACTTAATGACCAAGCATCTATAGAGAGAAATATTTTATGGGAGGATGTTCTGAAAGATGAAGGATAAAAGGTGGGAGTAACAAACAAACCTCAATATCCATCTCTCCTCTTCCTCAAAAAAGGCAAGTTAAATATTATTAACTCTTATGCATGGATGTAGTCAATTATAAGTTCAAATAAGTCCCAAGCAAGTAGTCTCCTGCAGTCAATCTCACAAAAAAATCGATAAGCTGTGAGGGTGTTGTGCAATGAGCATGTCTGAGAGCAACATATACACTCTAATCACTCCCAAGCACAAGAAACAGTTTGCTTCTAGATAAATGACCAGAAATTCAAATTACATATATGATGACAAAATAACCTTGAGGCAAATGATATTAAAATAGAAAATATTCTACAATTAAAAAGGCATGCAACTGAAGGATCAACAATGATACACCAAATCAAAAAATATAGAAGCAGAAAAATATACAATTGATATAGAGGCAGATGGATACTGACCTTTGAAAAGAACTTCTGTGCATGACTTCTGATCTGAACGACAGTCTTTGTACCAATATGTTCTGCACACCACCACGATGAAAACACAGAGATAAGAGACCGATCTCCAATTAAGAGTAAAATACACAAGAACAGTATTTCATGCATTCCTATAAGGAATATCCATATCATTCCCCTAGTTTAATTTTAAAAACACTCCATAAATTACAATAAATCAGCCCACTTCAATAAAAATTAAAAATAAAATAAAAGATATATGAAAATTAGACCTTCAATTCGCTGCCAAGCTCGTCCATAGAGCTTCAAGGCCTCTAGGAACCTGCTATGCTCCTCCTCAGTCCATCTTTCTCGTTGCTTGGTAATTGTATATGGTTTCCTTGTCTATCATTAACACAACTTAATAATTCAGATAAAATTAAATTAGCACTTAAAACTAATACTATTTCAACTTGAAAGAAATATGTAAGATTAATAATAATCAATAGATTTTTTTTTTTTTTACCTTAATAACCAAGTCTTCCCCAGAAGAGAATATTTCCATTAGTGGACCTTAGGCAGCCAACGCTGCTTCAAATCCTCTCTAACGAGCAAGGGATAAAAAAGAAATCTCCCTTCATTTCTTGCAACACTCAATACTACAAATAAAGCCGTCGTTTTATTTCAACTCCACAAAATCAGATTATTCAATACTACTGCAAACACACAGACACAAAAAACAACAATCGATAGAGATCCGTCTCTCTGTTTAATCCGTATGTATGTAGTTATACTTCTACGTATATGTATAAATATATTTCTAATATTACTAATAGTATAAACGTAGAATGCATGTATGATAAATCATTCAAGAACATAAAAGAATCCACCAGAACAGATAGAGAGAGACACGCTTCTCCGCTACAACTTAAAAGAAAATTCCTTTATTCAGAATCCTCACCAAAACGAACGCATGGACTCCAATTCCTTCCCAAGAGAAAAAAAAAAAAACAGTGAAATCCAAATCAGTAACTAAACACAGCTTCCGATAAATTCAACAGTACATTACAATTGATTCCGAGGAAAATTTAAGTAAGATATCGAAAATTTACACTGATTTAACAATCTGGGTGAATTTTGAGGGAAAAAATCTGGTTGAATTTTCTCGGCAACCAAACGGAAAGTGAAAAGAAATAATACCTAGATATGAGAGAAGGTACCTTGAGAGAAAGCCATGGTGAAGTAAAGCTGTAGAAGTACTGATAGAGTTCGTGATCATGCACGCACTGAGCTCAATGGAGAACTCGCTGTTTCAGGCAATGGTGGATCGGAAATTAGGGGGGAAAGGAAACGGCAAACTCTGTGTCGAGAGAGAACTGAAGAGAAGAAGAAGAAGCAGAAGTAAAAGCAGAGAGAAGCGCGAACTCCAAGTTTCGGTGAGACCTTTAACACCAGAAGAAACTACACCAAGGAACAATCTCAGCCACTATAATTTTTTGTGGGTTTATTTTTGTTTTTATTAATTTTTATTATTTGAGGCTGCTATTGAAGTTGAAGGCTGAACTATGAGGGAGAAATGGGAGAGATAATGCCATGTGGCAATTATTTAGTGGCGGATTAGTCTAAAGCACACCCCTGCACTTTTTCCCCATTTTGGCTCTCCTCACTCCATCTTCAAATCTCCACCACAAACTCCTAGCTCTCAAGGTTAAGTCCGTAAAAGCCAATATTGATTGTGGGGTCCTTTGGTGACGTGGCTCTTTGCGAAGGATCGGTTCTATACGGTAGCGTTTATGTACGTAAGGGTAAACTGGAAATAGTGGACAGTTTTATGCCAGCGTGGAGAATAATACCGCTACGTGGCGGTTTATGAAGAAAAAGCGGAGAAGGGCACATGTTTTCTACTCCAGTGAATGCTCGTGAGGTTCGTCCAGTGCCGTTATCTTTGACTATGGGGTAGTTTGCTAATGGACGGTGTGATCAAGGGGATGGAAGTTCGTGACCATCTTGCCCGTTAAACGTTTCTTATTTCTTGGTGAATCTGGAAGTAGCGTGTTTGGTAAAAAATCTAGAAGGTGGAGGCAATAGGGCAGCCCTGCTTTTGTGAGCTGGGCCAATAACTGGGCCGATGGTGTAACTAGACAGATGAATTCGGGTTTCTTTTTTCGAAAACAATTGGGAGATAGTTGCTTTTCTGTGCACAAGATCAAGTCTGCAAAGTTTAAAATATGAACCACTTGAATTTTCTTTGTTCTTGATTTTATTTTTGGATTGAAAGGATGGCTTAAAGCCTAAAATAAAAGAATTACAAAGAACATAATTTTAAGAAACACAGTCCCATACATGTGTTTCAGAAGAGCAATAAAACACCTAGAAAAGCAAGAAGCAAAAGAGTGAATACCTAACTCAAGAGAGAAAGCATGATTTTCCATCCAATTCGTACAGAGACTAGCCTCCCTATAAACATAATGAATTTAAACCTGTCATGGTCGCGTAAGGAGTTCTTGGATAGAGTTGATGGTTTGGATATTAGAATTATTACTGGTTTGAGTACCTTGAATGAGATGTAGTACTGCACTGCAGAATCTGAATCCACCATAACAGTCCTGAAGTCTTTCTCCCATGTGAGGTGTGAACCACTAAGTATGCCTCATAATTCAGCTCTAGGAATTGAACAAATACCAATATTGTAAGAGAAATATCTTGTGCAGTCCCTGAGAAGCCCACCTGTAGTTGCTCTTTCTATGGAAAATCTCATCGCACCATTTGTATTAAGTTTGACAGAACCACTATATATTAGGCATCTTCCAACCAGTTAGACACACTCCATCTTTGGATTAGTAGCTCTGTCCAACTTCTGCAGATCCAACCAAAATATAGATGTAGATAGTCGAGGATGTGAAGATGAATGAATAAGAAAATATCAATTTGGCATACATGAAAGCTAAAACCCAACACTAATTGATAAATTAATTAATCAAACCATGCTCGCGGTGTCTTTTTAAGTCCATAAAAATACATGCATCGACGACAGATCTCGAGATTTGTTGTATAACGTATTTGCGCAATTCAAGAGGAAGAAAGAAAAAGGAGTTCCTAGCTACATGCAACTTCTGACGGGAACAATTAAAACCCAAACTCGCAACTGAGCTCAGTGGACCAACTTTCCTGCCTGTATGTTGTGTTGCCGACAACTGAAGTAGACTCTTTTTTTGTTAGAAAGGTGAAGTCCAAAGCCAATAGCCTAACAATTTTACTGCCTCCTCTGAAAGATGGCTAGCGTCCAAAGACGGCTAAATCTTTTAATTTATTTTGCCAAAACATTCAACGATGAGTAATGATAGATTGTGATATGTTATTCTTACACACAGAAAATATTATAATAGTTTGAATATAAGGAAATAAAAATAATTCTATCCCGTATTGAAAATAAAAAAAATGTTTTTATTGTACTCTATAAAGTAAAAGATATCAAATCAATAGATTTTGATATTGAATAAAAAGATTTGGAGGGAAATTATTTTTCATAATGAATATGCACTTGTCATTATAAAAAATAATATTTTTTACTTTTGAATTTAATTTAATTTAAATAATTAATTAATTTTCAAAATTAATTAATTAATTATGCTTGATAACTATTGTCAAGTTATTTTTTTAATTTGACAGAAAAGTTGTATTTTGAATTCTATAGATATATTGGTCTATTTGGATGGGAGATATGATGGTTTTTTTTTAATTAAAAGCATGTTTTTTATAACTTTTAAAAGGTGTAATTTATGCTTTAAAAAGATTATTTAAAAAAAAAACCAATGAACTGTACGTTACACTGAAGTTTACAGGCCTGTTAAAAGAAAAACAAAAAAAAAAAAGCCCCAGTCTATATATATATATATATGACCTAGCTCACCCCCCTCACGTACCAGCACACAGCCTGAAAATCTTCAGAAGGCAGGATCAATTAGGTGACTGCAATGGCTACTGGAAAGCCAGTACTCTTATCTGATCTTGTGTCTATTGCAAGCTATGTTCCCTCAAATTACATCAGACCTGTATCTGCCCGACCAAAATTTAGTGAAGTTCTATCCTCGGATGGTTCTATTCCTCTAATTGATCTCCAAGGCCTTGAAGGTCCTAACCGCTCTAGCATTGTCGGAGAGATAGGCCAAGCTTGCCAAACCCATGGTTTCTTTCAGGCACATATATTTGCCTTTTTGCTTCATTCGAAAATTTAGTTTAGATTTGATGAGACATTGTAAATTATATTATGGTGATCATTTCGTTTAAATTTTTTATTTTCTGAAGGTTAAAAACCATGGAATTCCGAACAAGGTGATTGATGGCACGCTACGCGTTTCCAAGGAATTTTTCCATCTAACTGAGAGAGAGAGGCTGAAGAATTACTCTGATGATCCAACGAAGACAACAAGGCTCTCCACTAGCTTCAATGTGAAAACTGAAACTGTATCCAGCTGGAGGGATTTCCTAAGACTTCACTGCTACCCACTGGAAGACTACATTCATGAATGGCCGAGCAACCCTCCATCTTTCAGGCACGTACCCCATACCTATATGGAGAACAAAATTCTCTCTAATTGATTGCATTTTTGTATGTATTTTGAGATTTTCCTGTCTTTGCTTTCATGGTTAACAGAACTTCGTGGTGTGCAGAGAAGATGTTGCCGAGTATTGCAGGAATGCTAGAGAATTATCACTCAGACTGCTTGAAGCAATATCAGAGAGCTTATGTCTTGAAACAGATTACATCAGTAAGGCATTGAGCAATCATGGGCAACATATGGCTGTTAATTACTATCCTCCCTGTCCACAACCAGAGCTCACGTATGGATTGCCTGCCCATGCTGATCCTAATGCCATCACCATACTTCTGCAGGATGATGTGCCGGGCTTGCAGGTGCTCCAAAATGACAAATGGGTTGCTATAAACCCGATTCCATATACGTTTATTGTCAACATTGGGGATCAGATACAGGTAAGGAAAGGATTAGGAGTGCCTGATTTGCCTTTCTCCCACAAAAAGGATTTTTTCTTTTCCTTGTTCCACACACAACTCTACTCTAGATGATCAGTCCATGATCCATACCTGCAGTACTGCAGTAGGAATGGTTCAATTACCTTTTGGTCCTATGAACTCTTTTTTCTCTCGGTTCGGGCGACCCCACGAGCCATTTCCCAAATCCCCATCCATCTCTCCGATTGTTTGAACACGACACTTCGGCCTTATTTATTTTTACGTTTCAAAAATATTTTTGAAAAAATTTAAATTTTTTGTTTTTCTTTACTTCAAATTAATATGTTTTTGATATTTTTATATCATTTTGATGCGCTGATATTAAAAATGATCTTTAAAAAATAAAAAAAATATTATTTTGATATATTTCTGAGTGAAAAACACTTTAAAAAATAATTACAACTACACTCCCAAACAAAGTGAGACTCGAGATCTAATTAATATAAAAGGTGTGTGTCTCGTACACATACCCACGTCCAACTCAACTTGAAAAAAATGGTACAATATTTCACATAAATATGAAAAAAAAATGGTTGTTGGATATTATAGTCGGTTGATTTGTAATATATATATATTACGGTATATGTTTGTTAAATTTTTCAAGAAATTGTGCGTGTGTTTGATTAATTCATAAATGGAAAACATATTAAATTATTTGTGAAAATTATTTTTCTAATTAAGTGCATTCTTAAAAAATATAAAAAATAAAATATAGAAAAGGCAAGTAAGGGAAGAGGTATTTTCAAATAAAAAACAATATACTCGCTAACTATTTTGACATTGCTGTCTTTAAGAAATGCAAGAGGGAAGGGAAAGATTTAAAGCGCTTGGAAAAAGAAAGAGAAACATATATATATAATTTTAACAAATTCTTAGAAAATAAAATGAAGAAAAATATATAAATTGAATCAGATGGAAAAAATAAAATAGAGAAAAGTATTGGAGAAAAAAATGAAACAAAGGCAAACCTCACACGGGTCCCTAGAGGTCAGAGGATGCGTTTTGACCCAAAGAGGATGATAAAGTAGAAGAAATCGGTGGAGGACACAACATCCAAAAATGAAAACAACTCCATGGTTTCAAGGGACGACGAACTAGGTAATGGCATCTTTGTACTGTAAAACAACGAAGACAACACCATCAAGTCGATGTGCGTAGAATGTGTATTAATTTGGATGATCCAAAAAAGAAATTTACTTTGTAAATTGATATAAAAATATCTGTGTTTGTAAAGGACACAAACAAAAAAAAGTTAGACTGCCATTGATTCAAACCCAGTCAACTGTTAAGGTAAACCATTTGCGGGCGAGTTAGGCTGCCATTTCAGAATCAAATCATAGATTATTTGTTAATCTAGAAACTTGGAAAATATTTGTTAGATAGTTATCTTGTTTTGCCTTGCTAACCAGTAAACTGTTGCTTATGATCCATCTAAGTTTCTGTCTTTGTAGGTCATTAGCAATGATCGTTACAGGAGTGTGCTCCATCGGGCCGTGGTGGACCGCGACAAGGAGAGGATCTCTATCCCTACATTCTACTGCCCATCACATGATGCAGTTATTGGACCAGCCCCATCGCTAATTGATGATGATCACCCTGCTCTGTATAGGAACTTTGCTTACAGTGAGTACTACCAGAAGTTCTGGAACCATGGGCTTGCAACTGAGACCTGTCTGGGCATGTTTAAGAACTGAATTTTCCTTTCCAATGTAACTTCATCCATGCTTATGTATGTTTATCATCTACCTTGGAGTTTGGATTGGTAATGCGGAGCAAATTAAATGCATTTACCATAGCTGTTAAGTATGAGACTGTAATAAAGCTTTCCATTTGTATGTGAAGACAAATAAGTGATTTTGTATGTTTAAATGTCTGTCTTGATCTGTAATAACATAGGAGACACTAGCCTTCTGTATCAGCTTCATCCATGCTAAATCCCCTGTATGACATCCGTCATTTCAGCCTGGTTTAGAGATATTAGTGAGTTTCTAGCTAGAAAGAGATTGGCAGGGTACTGAAGCCGTTCTTATATCCTACAAGAGGCAAAACCTTCTACATATGCTACGGATGGGAACTCCACTCGGCGCAAGGCAAGAATAAATAAGCTTGTGCAATATATATAATCTGTAAGAATCCTTTTGCTGGTCTCCTCTTCTTCTGGACAGAGCTGTCGCTTGTATTAGACTTTTCTGTCAGTCTGCTCCTTATCCTACAACCTGCGAATAGTTTCTGAACGTAACTTGAATTCGTTCGACAATCAACATGGTGAGTGACAAACAATGAGGTGATGCACCACCACAGGAAACAGATCATTGTGGTTAGCACAGCTTGTATTTTCCGTCGATTGAATTGTTTCATGCCATTTGAAGCAAGAACAGTCATTTTCGTGATCAATAACTCATCCCAAAAATTTTATACTTCATCGCAATCCAAAGTAATCATACTTATTTTCTTTGCCTTCAACTCTGGTGATGGACAAGCATACACAAAATACAGAAACAATAAGACATATATATAATATATGGCTTCAAAAAAATCACACAAGAAGTTCACTATACAGGATACAAGTGAAGAGGACTGCTTTTATGCCATGATAGTACTGTCAGGTAGTTTGGTCTTCCCTTAGGTGAGCTATTAGAGAGATTATCAAAAGCAGGTAATTTATAACCCCCGCGAGCACCAAAGATTGTGGACCGGATACTGTGTCTTCTTGCTAGCCATTATTATGCGCTAACTCGCACCAATGCTATCAATCAACCGTGATGATGGTGATGGTCGCCATGTCTAAAGGGTTTATGGCCCAGCACATGTTGCCGGATAATTTACCTGCGATGAACGAAGCATATCCTTTCTCCTAGTATGAGTTTGTTCCACGACAAGGTTTCAAGGATAGCTGGTCTCAAACCATTTCTTCTATATAATCAAATAATTATTCGAGGCTTGATTTTATTAAAACATGTTTTTAAATTGCAAGTGCGTTTTTTAATCAAAAATCCAACATGGTTTTAAAAGTAAATTTTAAGGAAATTAAAACTCGGTCTCGGTATTTTGTATATGATTATAGATAAAAAATAAATTGATAAATATGATATAAATATATCAAAAATATATTAAAACTTTTAAACAACATAAATTTTATGTTAATTGAGTTTTCATGAGCTTTTTCTTTTTCCATATAAGGCACATAATAATTGGAATAATATGGTTAACATTTTCTTAAAAACTTATAATATTATTTGAGAAATATGAAACTAATAATTGAAAAATAATATTAATTTTTTATAGTACATTTAAATGTAAATAAAAAAACAAAAAAAGTACAAAGGGATTAGGACCTAGCACAAGATCCAACATATCAAAGGCCAGACACACATGGGCTTACAAGGCTAGGTCCATGAGTTAGGCCCTTTCTTTTTTATCTTTAAGGGGCATACGACATGTCGTTCAAATCATCATCTACTTACCGGAATTTGGCCACCGAAAAGGTGGTCGAAAATCAAGCTGGGATTTTTTTTTCTAAAATCTATTTTTAACTCATTTTGATCTAAAAATACCTAGCAAACATTCTTATCACATCAATAAATCAATCTCTCGTCTCAAAACACCTCTAAATTGTTCCAAGAACACAATCAAACCGAATCTCTCTATATCCCAATATAATTTTCAAGCAAAATCAAGATCTAAAAACATTTCAATAGAACTCAGGTTGTCAAGTAAAAATCATTAGTACCTAAAATCAGCTTTTTTATTGTTAGAATACAGCCAATCAATTACTTTTACTCTCACTTATCTTTTTATAGCGAGTTTGTCTCTCCTCTCTCGAATCTATAGACCTGAAAATGAACAAATTAAAACTAAAATTAAAAATTAAAAAAAAACTAAAAAACCTATAAACAAAGAAAAAGAAAAGTATGTGAATCAAAAAGAATTTTTTGTGTGAATTTAAGATCGAACATATGATTTCTTCTTGTTTTACATATTAGTCCTCTTTTATTGAATTTTATCTTTCTATAATAAATTAATAAAAAAAATCATTAAATTGGGGAAAAAGTAAGGATAAAATTTTTAAAAAATTATAATTATCATGAATTGCTGCAATAAAAGGCTTTCGTGTTTCTGTACAAAGTCCTGAGGCTTTGATCTTATCAAATCTAGCTTAGATGGGCTTTATTTGAGATTTTTTATTGTTTCAATATATTGGGCTTCAAGCCCTATTACCATCTTGTGAAATTTGTAAAACAGAAAAATGTGTCTTTAGTTGAAGTTTTACTTTTAATGTTTATTAATGTTTTTTTCAAAGATATATTTAGCGTATACTTCATAAACGGGACGATGTGCACTACTTGAAGCTACATTAGAATTGTTATGATGCACTAACAGTAACACATAACAATACGTAGGTAATTGTCATCGAGAAGAGACAGAACCCATAGCCCAGGATTAGGCCCAAGTCTAGCTGGCCCATTAAGAAACAAGATCATTCTAAAACTTTATGTCGGCGCACGTTGCCAACAAGAAGTGCCTAAATTATGATAGTACGTTACCTGTTTGCTGTAAAGAACTCTAAAGAACTCCTGAGGCCTCCACGATCTACTCGTAAACTAACTTGTTAAATTATTAAATAATATTTTAAAATATAATTTATATTAATTTTTAATATATTTATTTAAATAAAAAATTTAAATTTAAAATTAATACAGATTCATATCACTTGTGTTTAATTTTTATCAAATAAATAATAATATTAAAATTCAAACTTATAACTACTTATTCATCCAAACTCTAATACTGTAACAACTTAAATTTTTAAATATAATTTATATTATATTTTATCAAATAATTCAAAAAATGATTATACCAAAAACAATGTCTCCTCCTGGCACATGCAAACGGATCTCATGTCATCATGAAAATCACAAATAGTGAATAACTATGGATAGGGCCCATGATCTCAGGGCTTTGTCTTTTATACCCGTGAGGATCGATCACAGTGAAGAATGTGAAAAAAAAAAACTTTTATTTGAATCTTAAATTAGCGGGTTAGTCAACCACGACCATGACCAAAATAAAATTTTAAATTAATTTATAAGGAACTATTAATAATTATTCACTTCAAAGAAAAAGATTAGAAAAAATCAGAACCATTAAAGAAAATTTGATCAAAATGTTATGCTCAAAATAATATTTTAATCCTCTCTTTTATTTCTTTCTTTTCTTTATATTTATTTTTTTGTATGAAATTACTATTTATAACTATTCCTTAAATACTTTAAGTTTCTCTTGATGAATATTGTTATTACCTTTTGTTGATTTTGTTTTAAATTATGAGTTCAAGTGAAGAAAAAAACTATATACGTAATATATATATATATATATATATATAGAAATCTAAAGTTGTTATATTTTAATATAATAATTGTTTGTGAGTGTTTTTATTTTTTATATTTTGAGTTTTGAGTTATTTTAGTATTTTAAGTGAGAAATACATTTTGTACCATATCTTATAAATTTTTTTAATTATTTATAGGAAATTTTTATGATTGTCTTGTTTGTGTAATATATCTAAATTGTTAAACCATGTAAATTTTTATATATGATTTTGTATGATTAATTATTTTTATTTTTTATATATTTCTACATATCAATTAATTTAAGATTTCATAATTGTTTCCTGTTCATTTTGTTGACCTAAATAATTGTTTTATGAATCATGAAAACAACTTCTATCATCTATCATGCTTTAGAAATCTACGTGTTCTGTGCAGAGTGACGAATTGAGTTCAGATTTGTGTCGAGGAGAATTATTTTAAATTAAAATAACACTCTAAACTTGTGCATGACAATTAAATGTTATAAAATGTAAGTTCGTAACAAACAATTCTCTGCCTGTACGTAGTAAATGGAAATAGTATAAATTCATTTTATATATATATAAAGAGAAGAAAAGTTCTGATAAACACAGATAATGCGCAGCGTTATGAACTGCGATCTGATTTTGCTATATTATATTGGGCTATCCTAAAGCTTTTATTTATTTATTATTATCATGAGCATTATTAGTATAGACTATCATTATTTTACTATATTACAGCGGGCTATCCTAAAGTTATTTTGTTATTATTATCATCATTATTATTATGAACTATTATTCTGTCACGTTAATTTTATGGGATGGGATTATTTTAAATTCTTAACCATTGACTAATCATTTTATTTCTTCAATATATAAACTTTTGCATGATGGGCTCCAAGAAAAATCTCCTTCCTGGATCCTGTCAGCATACTTTAATTGTTCAACAAATTAAAAAAACAAGTCCCTTGTCTTCACACGGCTAATCTAGAATTTTTCAAAATAGTTGGGACAGGTTCCTCGTACGTAGTCAAGGTAGGATAGCATTCTCAAATACGAGCATATAACCAACATGAACAGTTACTTCATTTTACATCATTCTACCAACTCTAGGGCAACCCCATGTAATAATAACGCTCAAGAGGATTGCGTTTATTTTGGTACTGAAATCCCATGTTATGGATACAGGATCACCACTTTGTTATTCAACATATTAATTTGTATGGAATTCTAGCATTTCTCGTTTGTTGATTAATCTTGTTGTAGAAATTAATTAATAGGAGAGTTATTTGATTTCAAACAGGGTTAGGAATGCATTGTTGCAGCAAAAATACAATATCTATTTGTAAAGTATGTAGCTCGTCAAACTGCAACCTTGGAAATGCTAAAGGCTGATGAACAGCAGCTATTTATTTGGTTCATATATTTCGATCCACACGGGCGGCAAAGAAAGCTTCAAGCCTGATAGCTAGAAAGTGAGGATACATCCTTCAATTTCCACAAATGCAATTTATAAGCAATAATCTACTTGAAGAACTCCATCACCCAAAAATTACAAACAAAGGCTTCGTATTTGATTCCACGGAATCCAGCTCCAGTGGCCAGGGCCATGAATTCATGTTCGGTCCGTTCTTTCCCTCCTGGGTTTTGAGTCATCATCAGCACATCAAGTTGAGAGATCGCTCTCGCAGCAGGGCTTGTCTTGGCGGTGATTGAAAGAACTGATTCCATAACGATCACCTTCCCATTATCTGGAATAGCTTTGTAGCAGTTCTTCAACAACTTCAAGCAGTGATCATCACTCCAGTCATGAAGTATCCACTACAAAATGTCCATATTAGTCGTCGTTAGTGATTTTGGGGTCTAAAACTGAGCAAAAAAAGATTAGATGCCGATCAAATTCTGGTACCTTCAAAAAAATAGCATCTCCTTTTGGAACACTTTCAAACATATCTCCTCCCACGTGTTCCACACCTGAATCAGAAACCAACCACTTCTATTAAGATTTAGTAGGGCTTTCAATGTCTTGTTTTTTTCCCTGTTCTGTAATGCCCGTGATGCTTTGCAAACATCTTATCTAATTTATTTCCTTGTTTTTCCGGGGGTTTACGGCGAACTTCTTTTTATGGCTTCTCGAGTTCTAGACCGTGGCAGCTCAACTTTTAGATTTTGGTGAAATGAGGTTTGAAGTTTCAGGCAGATTAATTAACACGTACGGAGCATCTCTCCTAAATTCTCCCAATTTTTCGATTTAATTTGTTCCAAGTATTAGTTTAAGCAGAGCATAAAATTTAACAACTACCATAAATTACATGCAAGGGAGGAAGAACAAGACATACCAGGACAGGATGGAGCATGCTCTATAACATGTGGCAAGTCGAAATTGATACCCTTAATTTGGGGATACTTAGAGATTATTGCCTTTATAGTGTGTCCCATGCCGCCTCCAATTTCAACCAGCTGTTTCAGGTTCTTAAAACCAGTGTATGCCTCAAGCATATTTTCTAGGACTACAGTAGTTTGGTTGTACATTGCTGTGTTGAAAACCTGGTTGAACCTAGGGTCCAAGCCAGGGTACTCAAAGGCGTGAGCTCCATGGACCCTGTCAAATGCAACTCCTCCTTCAAGAACTGCGTCTTTTAGTTGAGACCTAACAGTGAATGGTTAGACATTGAAATTAGCTAGCTACCCTTATCAACAAAAGAGAGCAGAAACAAAAGGAAAGTAGAGGTACGTACAATATTTATGATATACTATTATAACAAATAGAAGTTAAAAAAACTGAATATAAAAAAATGCGACCATAGGAATTGAGTGACAAACCAACTCTGCAAGAAAACGTTGTCTTGAATCAAGGCCATGAAGGGGCCCAAAGAAACACCATCTTTGTTACGCACGTAGTGCTTGGACACAGGAGCCAGACTGTAGAGCCTCTCCGAGCCATCCACAGAGCAACCAAGCACATCGTGGCTAGCCAAGAGCCTTAGTATACGGTCCAGCATCATGGGTGCATCTGGGTTCTTTGTGGGCAACTGGGCAGCTACATCTGAAGCAGAGAGTTTGGCATCTGGACCTGCTTTGGCTATTATCTCAAAAATGCCAAGCTGAATTGCAGAATACATAGTCATGGGTAGCACTGAGCTCAACGCTAGTTGCATGGCATATCCAAAGTTTTCATCTTTTGCTTCATCAACTTGGCCAATGTGACTTTCTATAAAAGATCCCATGTTCGTTCTTGGAGGAGGTTGGTTGAATTTTAGATAGAAACTGGACGCATATTGGACTCCCACCATTCACTTTATTTATAATGGAAAAATTTTGAATTAAATGGGTGGAAAATCTTTTTAATGAGCTGGAATGGGACCTCCTACTGTGGCCACCTGTGAGAGTTTTTATAACCGAGGTACAACCTAAGAAAAGACTAGGCCACCAATTTAAACAAATATTTATAATGTAACTAAATAATATTTCTGTTGTTAAAATTAAATTAAAATAATATTTTTTATTTTTTTAATATTATTTTTTATATAGCATATTAAAATAATTTAAAAATACTTAAAAAATATTAAATTAAAATAAAATAAATATTTTTTAAAAAATATTTTTACAACAAAAAAACAAACGTCCTACAATTAAAAAATGACGTAAATAATCAAAAAGGTTCTATAAAAGTACAGAACTGTGGGTACTTGAAAAGTACCGGGGCAATGAGGCATGCTGCCAAGTACCAGGCCGAGCCATCATTTATACTTTCATGACACAATTTATTGCAAAGATAAATCTAGAATTATTAAACTTTAAAGTCAGAGACTATAGAAAAACTTTAAAAAAACATTCTTTCATATTTTTATTAAATTTAAATAATAATTTTAATCTCCATAAAATATACTAAACATTTCTATTTATATTAGTCCTAAAATTTTTTATAAAATAAATTTCTAATTAAAACTTATCTAATTAATAAAATTCATCTAGTATTAGAATTTTTAAATAGTAAAATATTAATTAAATTAAAGGTTATAAGTTAGGTAGAAATAAATAATTAAAATTTTAAATTAATTAGAAAAATAATTGAAACAAAAAATAGTAGCTTCATATTTCATATGCAATGCTTCCGGGTTTTTTTATGGAATTTGTTTCAAATTTGATCTTGTTAATCTAGTTTATAATTTCCTCAAATAATTATTCTACGTCAATCTCTCATACTTGAGAAAAACTTATTCTCAATTATGTATTAGAAATTGAATTTCTCCTCCCCAAAAGAATAAATATTTCGAATATAATTGTTATAACCTAATTTTTTACCACTATTTTTGCATATTTAAAAAAATTTAAAAATCTAATATACAGTTTTTTTTTAAATATCTTTTCATTTAAAAACAAGTTTTTTTTAGATTTGTTTTTTTTTACAATAGCATATTAAAACTATCATAAAACATTAAAAAATATATTAATTTAATATTTTTTAAAATTAAATATATTTTTAAAACCAACTCAAATATAATTTTAAATATAAAAACAATCAACGACAATATTATTAACTCTATTCGTATTTTATTATTTTACAAAATTGAAGAATGATTAGATATATGAGAATTGTATTCCTCTCTTTCCTAGAAAATATTAGATCTACTACAGTTTCCTGAATAATTCATACAAAATTGGGCAATTAGAGTTGTGTTTACAATGGCGTTATGCAATTGGCTACTTCAAGAAGTGGGTGACGAAGTCTTTGCCTCAGCCAATTGCGTAAGTGCTTACCTCATGTCTGAACCTCTCCTTGCACCGACAAAACACGTGACAAACGAGGTCCCACAACTACACAAGTTTTTCCCTTCTCTTTTCGCAAGGATAGGGTCATAGGGTCTTTAGTTACACAATTTCCTGCTATTTTATTTTTTTTTGTAAGAAAAAGAGAGAGAATATGATTAGATTTGTATCAAATGACTTTTCAATTAATTTTTTTAAAAATAAATTGAAGAACTATCTTATATGATAAGAATAAACTAAGTCAAAAGATAACAACAAGACCCTAGACTTTGAGGATTTCAATTTCGTATGGGCAGTTCATATTTACCGGTGGGAGATATATATTAAATCGATTAGGATATATGTCTTTGAAAAATATAATAAAAAGGATGTCAAAGAACAATCTCAACCCAATAGTTTAAGCTATTATGTGAAGTTCCAGGATATGATTTATATTATTCTCTAACACACCCCTTTAAGTAAAAGCCATTTAAACTTAAAACTTGCATGGGTCCACATTACCTTGTACTTAATTTTTATCAAATAAATAGGGATGATGAGATTCGAACTTGAAATCACTTGCTCATCAAGGTTCTGATACCATGTCAAAGAACCATCTCAACCCAATAGCTTAAACTTTTAGGTTGAGATGGTTCTTTGACAGAAAATTCTTTTTAAGTTAAATTGTCGGTTCAAAGTAATTATCAATGGTAAGAAACAACTCTCTGGTTATATATATATATATATATATATGAAAATAACTTGCCCCAAATAACTTAAAAGATATATTTATGTAAAATTTCTGAACCCATGCAAAAAAATATGAAGAATAAAATACCAACGTCATATGAATTATTAATGCTTAACACTTCATATTTGATATTGCTTTTTTGATATATTTTTTGTTGCGAAGATTATCATTATTTACCTTTATCCATTCAATTTGTAAGGTTGTCTAGAAAGGGTTTGGGAATGCGCGTTTCATCAAAATTTATATTTTTTTTTGGTTAAAAATTAATTTTTTTATATTTTGTATCGTTTTGATACGCTGATCTCAAAAATAATTTTTTAAAAATAAAAAAATATTATTTTATTGTATTTTAATACAAAAAACATTTTAAAAAGCAATCGCAACCACACTCTCAAACAAAATTATATCTACTCTTAAGTGCAATACCACAATATGCCTTGTATCTTGTACAAATATAATTATGATTATTACGAGTAAGCTCGTCGAAAATTTCACTATAGGGTTAACAAATTCAAATTGGAGACTTTCATATCTAATTAATTTCCTTATATTCTCTCAAATCATCACCTTCCTAATCAACTCTAACAATAGTCTTTGGTTTCTAGCAGAAAAAATATATCCCTCGGTAATTATTTTATTCGAAACCTGCAAGAATGCAACAGGTGGCCTACCTTATATGACCAAATCATCCTAAACCCTTCTCTATTAGGAAAAAGCTCAATCATTTAGTCACCAATTTCATCATCCTTTTCTCCAAGAAATTCATGTATTCACTGAACTTGTCATATTCGGCAACTCAGTCGAGAAATTCCTCTATTAAAGTTAGGGATGTCAACTCATAAACAAAATTCATTGATTTTATAATGATTTGTTTCAAGCTTATTACTATCATAATCGGCAAAACCTCTATCAATCTCATCTTCCTCAATTTCCTCTAAATAAACAGGTTGTCTATATGGGATTCTACGAACATGTCTGGGACTTGATCTACCTCAAGGCCCATCTTCTTATCATGATCTTAGCGCCTCCCCCTAACATTACCCTATTATAAATCTAATCGATAGCTCTCATTACCCAATTCTCATGAGTCCTGTATCATGATGTAATTTTCTTGGATCTAATAAAAATCTCAAGACTAATGAATCCTACGTCGGCAAAGCTCTTAGATTCTTGTCGGACTCAATTCTGTTGTCATATCCTATTAAATCTTATCGATAGTTCTTGTCCGATTAATTAAAACAACACATATCAAAACCTTCAACGATATCATTTTTTTTTTGTAATCACCAATAAAGGTTTAAAATCAAAATTACCTATTTTCATTTTTATAATAGGTAAAAAAACATTGGTTTTTCGTATCTTTAAAGGAAGTTTCGTGTTGTATATATTCTCAAATTCATTAAAGGGAAGAAACTTGGGACAATAGATTCAAATTTAATTTTTTACTAATCAGTTTTTACTTTACTTAACTTGAATCTTGTTTTAAAAAAACTTAAAAATAATTTTCAGAATATAAGATTAATTTTTATACCAACTACGTTGAAAATGAATTTAGGATTTTTTTTCTTTTATCATAATAGTTTTCCTAGAGGTGTTGATTTGGTGAAAAAATGTTGAACTTTTTGTGGTATTATTTATAGTCCTTGGCAGTCTCGCACAAAAACAGAGGGCGTTATTGATAGAATTGATAATAAATGTGGAAAATTGGGTTAACTACAGAGCTAGTTGAGAAGTTCTGTTATTTATAAACTCTATTGACATACGCAAAGTATGAGGACCAATACATTGTCTGCCCCCTTTTCTTTTACATTATCCTTTTTGTTTGGTGAAAAGATCGAATGCATGATGTGCGATTGAAAGATCGAATGCATGATGTGCGATTAGGACTGGGATTAATGTCGTTGTTTTTCTTTTCCTGTAAAAGGGCTAAAAAATCCGATGTCTTTTGTTTTGGGAAGAAACTAGTGTTGTTGCCCTTGCTCCCCGCAGCAGGCAGATAAAAAGCGCTTTTCTTTTTATCGGCAACTGAAAATAAGGTGTGCAAGAGATGTGGGGGAAAAAGAAGTATTGGAGAGCAGCTAGCCTACTGATGAATGGAATGCTGTTTAAAATAACAGTCTGGTTTTTCAAGTAGCATCTAAAATGAAGATTACATTTGGCTAGAGGAAGATCAAGTTAAAAAAGGTTCAATCCAGGACCATTTATGCCATTTCTGTGCACAATTTAAAACGAATAGGGTGCAACAGCAATGCCATATGCTGATTTGTTGCTGTGAGTTTTGAAAAAGGAACCTTGGATGGTTTGGTAAGCTGGACTCGGGATACAATCCGTTGCCTTTTCGTGTTCAAAGAACTGAAACACGAACAGAAGACAAATGATCAAGCTCAAGGGAAGTGGCAAATGTGAACGATGGAAATCATTTTTTGAAAATTTTGATAAGAGCTAGATACACTCGGCACAATTCAAGAGCATATTCCAAAAGGCTAAAAATTTCAAGACCAAAAGAAGCTTAAACCCCCCGCAGGCATGTTGTTGTTCCATCCCTGCGCATATCTCCAGCCCCATTACATCTAAGCTAACCATTGAATGTGTGGTGCAAATAAAATCATTAGAATATATCAATGGATTGCATTCCGACTTTTTTTTTTTTTTTTTTGGCTCCACTGAATTTACATGAATATCCATAGTGGGTGACACTGTAGTAAAACAGAGCGACTTGTTTGCTAATCTAGTCATATTTTGATCTCTAATCTAGCTCTTTCTCACTTTGTTTCTTTTCTCGTATGGGCCCAACCACTTTTTTATTAGGCCAAGGCTGCCTAGTTGGGCTTGTCAGCTGGCTGGGATTCGGCCAAGCCTTACAGCACAGCTTCGGGCAAATCAAACAAGTTGTTGGGCCTTTAAAGGGGAAAAAAAGAGAGAGAGAAGAAAAAAGAGAAAGAGAGGAGAAAAAAAGAAAAAGTTCAGTCGAAAAATGCGGAAAGAAGCAATTTAAATAAACTTAAACTCCCGTGAAAAATATGAAGTTTTTGGACCTCTAGTGATAATTCTTTTGATATATATATTACAAAAAGTTAGTCCATTCAAAAAAATTTGTTTGACATTGATTATAATAGCTATATTAAAGTTTTTTTTATTTAACTCTTAAAAATCTTTTTAAATGAGTTTATATATTAAATGAGATTAAACTTTTTTATATGATTTTAAAAACACATCACTAAGCTTGACCTAATGCATTTATAAAAAAAAATTAAAATCTTGGTTCTAAATTTTAAACCGAGTATATTTACATTTTATAATAATTATATTGAAGTTGAAAAATGGTAAATGTTTTTACAAATCTATTTCGTGTGTTTTCCACCGAGATCTCTATAGTCTTCGATTTGCTAAGTACTAGAAAAGGAAAAGGGAAAAATAAAAGGAAATGAAGGGTCAAATGGCTGGATCACTATAATTAATATTTATATAATCATCAATTCGAATCATTTTATTTCAGATGCAGGGTATAATAAAAGATGACAAATTTTATTATAAGTTAAATTTTTTAAAGGAGTAATGTTTAAATTATTTATTATTTATTTATAAATTCTTCCTACTAAAAGCTATAACAACATTTTAAATAAAATAAACTAGAGAAATTTAATCTTAATAAAAAAAAATATAATAGAACAAAACTAGAATCTTAATAATACTAAATGTTCAAATAAATATCTTTCCTCCTTAAATAAAACTAATGAATCTAAGAAAATCTTAACAATTAAATAAAAAATAATATAGTCTAAAATAATGGATTTACTTTCCATGTCATTTCTTTTTATGACGGCAATAAAAAAAGTTAAAACTGGGCTACTATCATTGTCCTTCTGCGGTGTCTGTATGTTTGCTTGGTTTCACTTTTCAACTTTTCTGCAGAGCAATGGCCAGAAATAAAAACAAGCAAAAGAACCAAAAGCACGGGGCGAGTCAATCAATGCCAATGGCCGCCTCTGTTACAGAAGAACAAACTACCCAAAATGACAACCAAAACCAAACCGTAAAAGAAGATCGAGAGAGCTTTACTTGTGCCATGCGACTCGTGAACGCCTCAGTCCTTCCCCTGGCTTTAAAAACCGTCGTTGATCTTGGTGTCCTTGATGTTTTATCCATGGCGGACCCTGATGTTGGGCTCACTGCTGCAGAGATTTCCGAGAGGATTCCTACCCGGAATCCGGAGGCCCCTGGAATGCTGGAGCGAATCCTCAGGCTGCTGATGAACGAGGGTGTTGTTTATTGCAGTTCTGACCTTTTTGACGAGGCCCCAATGAAGTACCGCTTGGGTCGTGTGGGTAAATACTTTGTGCGTGATGAAAATGGGGTTTCTTTGGCCCCTTTGATGACCTTGGCTCACGACAAAGTCTACTCGGAAACCTGGTTTGCCTTTCGTTGTTTGTTTTATTAATCTAGTGTTTTTTAAATTTATCAAATGGGAACTTTTTTTTCTTAGTATTGAATTACAAACCTAGCGACTCCGAAAACAGCTTCAGCTAATTTAAACCGTTTGTTGTGAGCCCATGGTGTTCAAAAATGATATTAAAGCCAACTGGGAAGAACTATTTTGTTTCTGTCTTCGAATATTCTGATCTTGATGTGTATGCCTTATATTCTATATTTCTGTTTTATGTGATTCTGTTTCTACTTCGCGAGGACTTATAGTAGGCACAGTGACCTTGACCCATCTAGTTTTTCCCATAACTAGAATATGCAGCTAACTCTCGGCTTACAGGTCACATCTGAAGGATGCAATTCTTGAGGGAGGAACTCCATTTAACAGGGCCCACGGGACACATTTGTTTGAGTACTCTGCTAGAGATGCCAGGTTTAGTCAAGTTTACAACACAGCAATGTTCAACCACACCACTCTAGTCTTTAAGAAGATAATGGAGTCCTACAATGGTTTTGAGAACCTCAAGCAGGTGGTTGATGTTGGTGGTGGAATCGGAGTAGCCCTTAGCTTGATCACTTTCAAATACCCTTTTATCAATGCTATTAACTTTGACTTACCTCATGTTATCCAGCACGCCCCTCCATTTCCTGGTATGATATCTCTTCCCATACAAACCTTTCTTTTTCCTTGTGATATTGCAAATTTATCGTCTCCTTTATTCGGGCATACATATGTAAGGAGATGAATTATTTTACGGGGATATAAAACTCATATGATTATTGATTGGCACAAGGTGCCCTGCATACCATGGTTTATACAAAAGCATGTTGTCATAACATAATTGAGCTGTTAGTCTCATCTCTATTCTTGTTGTTTAATCATTATGTCTAAGTTTGCCAAATAACTATATCACTAACAGTCATTTGTGATAGAAATTGATGATATATTGGTTCGAAATACTCTGCACCCGTTGTCTTTATTTAAGTTGTTTAAGTTGAGGTTTTGTGACTCGTGATCCTTTAAAATATAATGCACTATAGCATGCCAAGAAGCTAGTGCTATTTATCCTTTCAATGCCTTTATCCTCAGCTGAATCAATTCTACTGAGTTGGAATTGTTATTACCTATGACAGACAATAGAGGTCCTATCAACTCAACTCATATACTATCTATAAATTCTTGATCCTAGATTGAATAGAAGGAACCAAGGTGGCCCTATTGTGAAATGTCAACAAAGTAGCAATTGAAAGAGAACATCTATGGTGCAGGTGTAAAGCATGTGGAGGGAGATATGTTCAAAAGTGTTCCAAAGGGAGATGCTATTATACTGAAGGTGAGTTAAAATTTTGCTGACTGTTTTCCCTAATTGACAAGGCCCCGTTCAATCAAGGTAGTTATGTTTTACTGTAGCCTAGCAAAGCACTAGAAAACTGATATATGTCATGGATAATGACTATTCTTCTTAACTTTCCATTCAACTGAGGTTGCTCTGGTATATTATTATCAGTAATAGGCGATACATAATCATTATGTTTCCGACTATAATGAAAATGAGCCGCATGCATGTATTTTTTAAGTTGTCATCTTGATCCATGCTCTCTGATTCGGATTGTTCTCAATCGATAATGCTTTTGATGAAATCTAAAGAGATTATGGATATCTTGCAGTGGATACTCCGTGACTGGGATGATGAACACTGCTTGAAATTGTTAAAGAACTGTTACATGTCTGTTCCAGTTGGTGGAAAGATAATCGTCGTGGAGCAAATTCTTCCAACTTTTGCAGAGATTACTGCTGTTTCCAAAGACAAATCTCAACTTGATATGGTTTCACTGACTCAAACCCCAGGAGGAAAGGAACGGATGCAAGTTCACCTTTTCAACTTGGCATTCAGTGCTGGATTTAAAAGTGTCAGTCTTGTATCATATGTTTATCACTTTTTTGTTATGGAGTTCTTGAAGTAGATGACATCCTTGCCTTTTTAGGATTGCAGTTATCCCAGTTTAAAAGCAGTAAGCTCATATGAGCCCTTGTTAGTTACTCGTCCTAGATGAGAAACGAAGTTGTTTGATGTAAGGTTTCCTAGCAGAGCTGGAAAATGGTGTTTAATAGTAGTGTCATGATAAACTGGGTGAATTTGTTTGAACATGGTACGAAAAGACTTGATGGTGCATGGATGTTGTGAAACTACAAACTAGCATAATTAGAAGATGCTGTTTGACAGAACCGTTCTAGCTTGTTTTAATAGCATCACAGATTCCAAATGTATCTTCTCTGGTTTTCACCATACTTGACATTACTACGGGGATCTTTGATGTACTGAATTTCTAGGGTAACTAGCTGTTGTCATTGCTTATCTAATTCGGGCCTCGGATTTATGAAAACCATGATTTCCTGAACTTGCTAGTCGCCAAAACATAGGTGGTGCAAGGTACTCTTCTAAATTTAGCTGCTCTAGACCTTCCATGAAGAAGGTGATTACGGGCATATATAGTTCTAAGGGCGAGGAAGCAAAATATTTAATTACATGTATCTTTAAGATAAAGGTACATTACACGGATTTACTCTGGTTAGAATCTTAGAAAAGAAAATGAAGCAAGGTAACATGTTCATGCACAATGCTGCATGGTTTTTTTTGTTTTTTTTTTGTGAAAACAGAAAGTTCACCTCATTGCAGCAGTCTTTCAATTGGCTTTCTTTAGCTGCTGCCGATTACTTCCTTGTATGTGTCTTTTATTTTCGTGATTAAAGCTTCCCTGCAATTTGCCCCATGTGTATAAACATGATATTAGTGGGCCAAACATGATGCGTTTTTGCACCAATCTCTACGAGGATGTGTAGCAAGTATATAAGTTACCTGTCAGGTTTGAAAACCAGGTTCTTGTATGCAAACCACTGCAAGGAAAAACAAGAACCGCATGATAGCTCATTAGAACCCAAAAAAATAAAAAAATCTTGTATTGTCCGCCACACTATATAAACAACAAATTTTAAATTTTCATATGTGACGGACAAAAATAAAATAAAATTAATTTCTCGATTATTAAGATAATGTGTTGAAATTCGAACAAGCTCCTCTACATCGTACAGTATTTCACCGGTTATGACTAGTGCGAGTCAGATATTTTTATGTATTTTTATAGTTTAAAAAATTTAAGATTAAATAAAAAATTTATGCATATATGTAATTAAATAAATTAAATATTATATATGCGAATAAATAAATAAAAATTTATTAATAATACATAAAAATAAAACTTAAAAATCAAAATACAAGTGTAGATTAAAATATTTAATCTTGAAAGACATGGCATTTACTTGGTTGTGTTTGTTATTCTTGTTTATTAAAATAATTTTTTTATTCAAGCAAACGATGATATAAATAGAGATAAATTAAATTAATCAAATAAAATAAAAGAAAAAATAACATCATGTAAGGCTGCACATATTAGAAATATTACTGAAAATAATTTTTTTATTTTCAAAAATAAAGTTCATCCATATAAAAGATTAAAAAAATATACAAAATCAGCAAAACTCTTTAAATTTAAATGCATAACTAAAAAAATAATTTTCATTTAAAAGATACTCTCCAAACAAAATGAAATAAAGAAGGGGTACTAATTTAAACATAAATTAAAAAAATAGAACTGATGACACGTTATCTGATTTTCTTAGATTTCGGTCATTGTGATGGCCGTAAAATCAAAGCTTAAGTTGTTTTGACCTAAAAACCTGCCTTTTCAACCTATTTTTTTTTTACCCAAAACACCTATAAACTTTGTAGCAACCATGATAAATCTATTTATGACCTCAAAAAACCCAAAAAAACCACCTGAAAAACCAAAATCAACCCGAAATAAAAAATCAACCCAAGTTAAGATCTGTTTTTTCACGAACTTTAAGGTAAAAAAACATCTAATATGAACTTCATTCATCAAATGGAACCATTTGATACAAATATCATCTTATTTGGTGGCTTAAATCGATATTAACAATATTTTTCTCTTTTTGCTGCTGGAATCTGGCAACCCCTCTCTCTCTCTTCTCTGAATCAAAAACTAAAAAATAACAAAAATAAATTTTTGTACCAAAATTGAATTGAAAAAATATTGAGGTACTGAAATTGTATAATTTATGTGATTTTTGAAGTTTAAGTACCAAAGTGTATATTTTGCAAAACTTATAGTACGCCACCCATGTTTAGCATCTTCTTCATTTTAGTTTTTTTTTTTTTCCATCTCATCTTTTCATAAAAAATCAAAACTAATTAGTTTTTAATTAAAATTAAATCATTGAGAAAAAGTTTGAGGATAAAAAAAAATAAAAATGGATAGCCTATGTACAATACTGTGTAAAAGGATGAATAATAGATCCTTGCACAGTAAAAAAACACGAGCATTTTGGAGTTTTACTTTAATAATCCGATGTTGATGATACCAAAGCATTCAGATTTAACAAGGAAACTAAAATCTACAGAATATATTTGATGTTTTTATATAAACCAAAACAGCAATATTGAGTGAATAGTACTTACTCCACTGTACCCAATTCCAACAAGCTCAAGAACCCCAGGAATCAAAGGAAGCCTGTCGATTGCCTGACACAGAAACACTTCTATCTCTTAAATTTTATTTAACAGGAGTAAAATCAGTGCCAAACACAAGAGGACTAAAAGGAATAACATTAAAAGATAAAAAATAAAAGAGGTCCACTTAGAGAAGCAGCTCACCGAGATCAACCCTGTCGAACCCCAGAGGGCAACTCCACCAGCTACCACAAGTGAACTCACTGCATACTTGTCTTCAACTTTATCCCACTGTCCACCAATAACAAATTCATTAAGAATTCCCACCAATCCCATTAAAGCACATTTCATCAAAGGAAGAATTCTTACAGCCTCTTGAACTGTCTTGACAATCTCTGGAAGCTCAGTTGAAGCAACTTCTGCTGGAGCCTCTCCTGTGGCCATGGTCATAACATTGCGAGCTATCTTTCGGCCTGAGATTAAAAACAAGAATCACTGTGAATAAAATAGCACAGTGTATGTCTGGTATGTAATACTATGTGTCTACATGTATGTGTATATGTCATTTGAGACTCACAGTAAGCAGTGGCTTTCCAGGGGCGGTTTTGGGGCTGGACAGGAGGAGGGGGGAGTGTAGGGAGGCTCACACACTGTGGTGATGCAGCTGCTGATTGGCGAGAAGCCTTGGCATCAATGAGGCTTGATGATGAGGAGATTGATAGGGGTGTGGAGGAAGTTGAAGCCATGACTGCAGTAGCGAATCCCTTGAGGTCCCTGTACTGTTTGTCCCGCGAGAATTCTACTAGGGAGAGCAAACGCGGAAATGGTTCCAATATGGTCAAGTTAATTTATTTGTTAATTTTTTTTTATTTATTTATTTTGTGGGTTTAGTTGAGGTGTTAGATAATTTTCTTGATTGAAATGTGGAGATGGATCTTCTTCCAAGTTTGAAGCTAGAGCACCACACATTCTTTTCATCTAGATAGGATGCTGACATGGCTGTTTGGATAGCCAATCTATGGTGTTTGATTGGATTTCTTCCTCCAGGTTGGAGCCCTGCTGTGCTTACAACTTTATTCTGTTATCTTCTCTTCTTCTTTTTCCTTCCCATAAATAGGGCCAAAAATATCTATGTCTACTTTAATATCTATGCCTAATTTATAAGGTTGGTGGAGAGTTTTGTAAGGTAGTTTTTCAAATAGTTTTTATTTGAGAATATATTAAAATAATTTTTTTATTTTTTAAATTATTTTTGATATATTGAAAAACATCCAAAAAAAAATCTAAAACAAAAAATATTTATTTTTTAAAAAAAAATATTTTTGAAATGAAAAAACAAACGAATTTAAGTTTTTTAAAAATTATTTTTTTTATATTTTTAAATCGTTTTAGTGTGTTGATGTTAAAAATAATTTTAAAAAATAAAAAATATTATTTAATGTATTTTCCAATAAAAAAAAACAATTTAAAAATAATAACCACAGTAATCACAAACACCCCCCTAACTTTTCACCCAAAAATTACTTGTCAGATAACCAATTATTGCCATTTTCTATAATAAATAAGTGATAGTGGAGCATGCAATTCTCCATCCATAACGTTAGTAAATGCATGATGATTGCCGTTCATTATTATATAATAATCAAGTAAACTAAAATCATTGTATTTGGAACCTGTTTTCTTTAAAATTTCATTATTTTGAGATAAAGAAATAAATTTTAAAAAAAAAACAGAGCAGTTCATGTTTACTATTCATCCCTTTACTTAAGGAGTTTTTTCTTCATTTTAATCCCTCAAGTTTTTCATATTATCTGCTTCGATCATTATGCTTATTTTTTTTTGTATCTCGATACTTAAAACTCAAAAGTTGTATTGTTATAGTTTTACCCGAGATATCTTTTCGATGTGGATGCTCTCATAAATGTGTTTTAATATGGATTATTCTTAAATTAGATTAAATATCATTATTATGAAATAGAATTATAGGCTATAGTTAAAAAATAAAAATAAAATCATCATTAACCAAAAAAAAAAAACATAGAGAACTGTTTTTTCATTTGCATTATTTAAAAGATGCGTCACGCTACACTTTGATCTTTGCAGTTTTAAAGATTTTTATTTTAGACATAAAACTTTATTTTTTTTATATTTAGTCTTTAGTAATTAAGAGAGCGGAGAAATTGTCAGTGCGCCTAAGTTTGGTTTTTAAAGGCCAAGTATGTGGGCCTAGCATTGCAAGTGCAGGTGTGCTTGGGCATCATCCACTTGGCCCTTCATCTTTTTCTTCCTTTTTTTTAATCATCTTTTATATCTTAAAATATATATTTTTTTAAATAAGTACAATAATATTTAAAAAATCATACATTTATGCTATTATTTTTAATATTTGAGGTTTCTATGTTAATATTATAAATTATTATATATGGACTAATATGCAATTTTTATAAAAAAAACCGCTCATGGATATTCATTAAGAATAAATTGTATATTGTTATATTTTTGTTGTGAATGTTTTTTATAGATTTTCTTTGAATTAGTTTTTTTTATTTCTTATATAGTCACACAAAAACTATCAAGACATTATTTTTTATTTTTTTGGTTGAAACTTGCTTTTCAAATCATAATTGGTTTATTTTAAAAAACAATGCTTGTAATAAAAAAAAAACAAGTTTTTTTTTATCAAAATTAAAGAAGATATAAATGAATAATGGAAATGGGTTTTTCTAGCTCAAGAAATACACTTATTTTTCCTTGATTTAAATTATTAAAATTCTTATAAATATTTATTTTAATTACCTTGAGTTTTTATTAGAAAAAAAACCGTGTTGTTGATAAAAAAAAGATATATTGGGTCAAAACAAAAAAGAAATACATAAATAAGGAAAGGATTTTCTTGACAAATAAAATATATGTTTTCCTTTAGAATTTGAATTATTGGAATTTCTTTGAAGATTTAATTTAACTAAATAAATAAAATTAGTTTTTAAAAACAGTCTCATGGCATTGCTATGTATTATTACCTAGTGCATAACCGGGCTCTTTTTCTTTATGAATTTGGAGAATATCCTCGTCTGTGATATCTATAAGCTGAAAGGTCTCCATGATCAAATATGTACTTAACTATAAGATAACTGTTGTTCAAATTGTTCATTTGTATTACAAATGTAAACCATTTTATTATATTAGATTATCACCATACTTCCCAATAATAATAATAATAATAATAAAAACGATTAGATATTCTAACTGCTAGCTTATTACACGTGTTTATATAGATTTTAATCATAATAATTCTTGTATGGTGAAAACCAATTAATTATAGATCAAGAAATGCAAGATCTGGGCTAGGGGTAAGGAAAAAAACTGAAAAATTAATTAAATCGAGAAAACTGGAAAAAAAAAACCGAAAAAATCGAACTGTAAAAAAAAACCAATTAAACCGATTAAAATTTAAAAATAACCGACCGGTTTGGTTTGGTTTTATAAGTCTGAAACTGAAAAAATCAAATCGAACCCTAAACCGAAAAAAACCCGGAAAAAAACCGAGTCAAACCGAAAAAACCAAGCCAAAATTAAAAAACCGAGTCAAACCGGTTTGAACTGGTTTTTGTCCTAAAAACTAAACCAAAACCGGTTAATTTGAACCAATTTTAGTTTGACTTTGTTTTTTTTAATTTAATTTGATTATTTTTTTATAAAAATCAAATTGAATCAAAAATAATCATCATAAGCTTGACAATAGCCATTTTTAATTTCTGGTGGGAAAAAAAAATCCACAGATGTCATCATTCACTCCCTCTAGGGTGGCTTTTGCAGAGAGGCTTGATCTGGCCTCTTTGAGCCTGAATCCGTTGATGACTCATCTCGACACCTGTCCCCCTTTGTTTTTCCAGCTTGCAACCACACTATCAAATAATTAAATATTCATTGTTTAATTATCAGTTATGAATTGTTTTTTATAATAATGGTTATGTAATTGGCGCTACGTTGTGAATTCTTAGATCAGCCTAAAATATGCAGTAAATTCGACCACCAAAACCAAAGATTGAGCCTCTGATGTTGGAAAACAAATTTAATAGAGCCATTTATTATAAAACAAAATCAAAATCCATAAGAACTCATTGGTAAGAAATTTTGATCTTCATATGCAGGAATTCAACCAGAATACTCTTAATGTTAATAAAAAATTAAAAAAAATGATTTACATTTAACACCCAACTTTTAGCCGACAAACCAAGTTAATGGGCCTGTGAGCACGAGCACAAGATATAGCTGGAAAAGCATGGGAAGTAATAACTTAGTAAGCATCAATCAATTGATTTTATAAAAAATTTAAAATCATATTAAAAAAATTAATTCAGGTTTTAATAGATTTGTCATGTTATACTATATTAGTGTTGGGTATTATAATAACAATTTTTTTAATATATATATATATATATTAAAATGATAAAAAAAACATTAAAAAACTAATTTAATTTTTTTTTTAATTTTTTAAAAATATAGTGTTGTAGTAAAAACAAACAATGATGATTATTTTTAAAAACAATACAAATTATGTTTCGAATAAAATCAAGTTTTAAGAACTCGTTTGTTTTTGTGTTTCAAAAATGTATTTGAAAAAAAATTTAAAATTTTTTTTATTTAAAATTTTTTTTTTATTTTAAAATTATTTTAATATATTAATATTAAAAATAAATTAAAAAAACATATTATGGTTCTCGAGGTTCACCAAGTCGCCATTACCACAATCCACGAGTCTCCTCTTGGAGGGGAAAAAAAAAAAAAAAACTGGTGGTCGTTATTTGGGATTGACTGATAATTAACATGCCAGTGTGCTCGTGATTTTTTTTTCTTTGTTTTTTGTTCTCAACAATATAGGTATTTTACAATCAACTTTATCATATAAAGATTTTAATCATGACTTGAACAAATTATGCTATCGCATCAGTACTTTCTTTTATATATATATACAAATTATGCTATCGCATCAGTACTTTCTTTTATATATATATATATATATATATATATATATATAATTTCTTAAGATTTGATTTGAATCCTGCATAAATATGGAAAATTATCCACTTACAAATCCATCTAGTTTTACTCTTAAAAAACTCTCTATTCAATCCCCCCTCAATAGGCGACAACTTTTCATTTCTCGAGGGGGAAAAACACCGGTGCTGACCAAGCTCGCAATGAGATTTTAATAAATAAAAAAAATGCGAACAACGGTAAAAAGGTAAAATCCAACAGCTAGGCAAAAGAAAAGGGTATGGTATTGAAGGACACGGGACATCATTTCAAGTTGAATTCTAACTGAAAAAGAAGATGGCTGGTCATAAGAGAAAGGTCTTCGTTCACGGTTGCTTGGTTTTGTACTTGTTAATTTCATAGTTTATTAATTTTAGGCTTCCGAGATTAATTAAGATATACATAAATTAACTTGAATATTTATATTAATTAAAAAAATTATGGACGGTTAAACATGACCGATCCAAGTGCTCAATTACAACGACAAGAGATTGTATAAAGTTGTTTCTGAATGAGACTTGCTAGCCTGTTCCACCCTTGCAATCTAATTAAATTAATATAAAATCATTTTTAAAAACTATTAACAATGAGTAAAACTAAATCTTGATTGATCGATCTTTTCGTGACGTGTTTAGCAAGACTATGTTGTGTTTGTTTCTTGAAAACTGGTTTTTGATTAATCATTTTTAAAACTTCTATGTGCTTATTTGCTATTAGAAAAGTTGGTAAATGAAAAACACTTTCCGGTTAACAGAAAACAATTTCCAGTCAAAGAAAAATTTGGCTTAGTTTCCAGGAAAATGTTTTCCTTTTATTTTGGGCGGAAAACACTTTTCGGAAATTGTGAAAAATTTAGAAATGTCATATTATTTGCTGATTATATCAAATTTGATCCTCAAACTTTTGATTGCTATATATATTTTGTTTTGAATATTTGTTTTTAATTTTTATATTAATTTTGGTCCTTATTTTTATAATTGTTATTTGCTTTTTCCTTATCATTTTTTTATTGAAATTTTTATATATCAAATTTGATCCTCATTCCTTTGATTGTTGCTTATTTTATTTGAAATAATTTATGAAATGTTAATTATTATTATTTTAATTTCTTCATCTTTCAATTTTTTTATTTTTTAGATTTGATCTTTATTATTTTGATTATTATTTATTTTATTTG
>Ga0307510_10000142_pt1 | contig 59493 bp, 84 predicted proteins | sample 12_EM_MG_FD_207224 | JGI IMG/M metagenome (GOLD analysis project Ga0307510, IMG submission 207224) | Populus trichocarpa ectomycorrhiza microbial communities from riparian zone in the Pacific Northwest, United States - 12_EM | ecosystem: Host-associated > Plants > Roots > Unclassified | place... | reverse complement strand
GTGATATAATGAAATAGGCTTTATAATTATGGTAACCAAGACTTGATTTTCTATAAGTTGGCTTATAAGACAGCTTATATTATCATTATAATTTGCCTTGGGATCTTGGGATCATAACTTGTAGTGTTGGGAGAGTTGAGTTGAGTTGAGTTGTAACTCAGGCTAACTACGTGCGCCAGAGTTGCACCAGGTGCACACCTGGTCAGCAGGAACGAGTTGGCAGGCTAGCGGCTAGCGGCCCGTGCATTGATTCGAGTGAATATTAATGCGGCGACACTTCGAAGGGCTCGGCAATCCTCCATGGTCCGTGCCGTGCCGTGCACTCCTAGGCGTCAAGTCAATTTGCAATCAATGTTGTTTGGTTCAGTGTAGCTCCAAACCAAATGCGGTAATCACCCCAGCTCTGGACCTGGACCAAATGTGGTAACCGTAGTTGCACCTGGTGCAACTCTTTTCACCTATGGTGGGTGAGTTCGCTCGCAACTCAGCTAACTCACCTATGAGTCAGAGTTAACTCAACTCGATTCATAAGCCCTTGATAATACCCCATATAACTACTTAAATTTACCATAACTGCTCGACTGACTGGATTAATAAAGTGGCTCTAATATGGTTAAAATAGTCATAATAGAGACAGTCTATAACTGAAGGCCATTTCCCGATTTTGCGACACTAACTGTGACGGGGGTTCTGCTCACCGATGTTTCTGAAGCGCTGGGTTGCATCTATAGTTCCCTAACTCACCAAGGCTGCTTTGGTCTCCTAGCAGAGTTTCCATAGACAATGCGTTCGGAGTCTTCTGGCATGTGTTTTCCAGGGCCCATCTTTCGTGCGCGTTACTCGGGCAGCGTAGCAGGTAGTGTTCTGTTATTTCTGCGTCAGCTCCACAGGCAGGGCACCTGGCGTTTTCGACTTTCCCGATGGCCGATACGATCGAGGAAGTGGTTAACGTACGGTTAACTGGCGCATATTCTCCATTCCACAACAGGGATCAAGAGGAGCCCCGTCTTCCTTTCTGTCACATGGGTTCACGTGATGACTTCATTTGCCAATGCCCAAATGGAGATGCGATGACCTTTGACTGTACTGTACTCGGCACTAATCTTGGAACTGTCATACGAAATGAACAAAAGTCACGGTCTTCGATGTCAGGGGCTCTCGCACTTTGCAAACGCGGAACGCTCCACAGTTCCTGCCAGCTAGTGGGTGTTCATCGAACGTCCATCGGCCAGCGGACAGCGATAGCAAGTTAGCAACTCAGGCTCAGCCTGAGTTGCATAGTGCTCTCGCGAACATTGAAATTGTTTTTCTCCGAGTCCCAGAGCTCCGGACCCCACCATATAAAGGTCAAGCATTGGTTGGCCTCCGAACCAAAACGGTGTGGCCATGTCCACCTACAACCCGTGGGTTCTGATCATATACTGCCTTTCCTTTGCATGCATCTACGGTGCATGGAAAGTGAAGCGAAAGAGTCATCTCGATGACTTGCCCGGACCAAAGCCTGAATCCTTCATTTTAGGTACGTACCGTTCATTTCTGAATTCCTCCCCTTACGGTAGCTTGATCCCATCGCCGCAGGCAATCTACGACAGCTGATGAGGGAGGAAGTCGGAAGCTATGATATCAAATGGCAAGAAGTCTACGGAATGGTGGCTAGAATCAAAGCACCTCTTGGTGTGCGTCATCTCGTTCTTTTATCATTGGGCCACGCAAGGGTCTGACGTGGGGCCTGCGCAGGATGATAGGTTGTGGGTCTCGGACCCTAAAGCCATTCACCACATTTTGCAGGCCTCACGATACGATTTCGTGAAGCCATACGCTGCGCGGTTCGCACTGAACGCGGCTACTGGCCCAGGTGTTAATGGTGCCGACGGTAATCAAACCCTGTTCCTATACTTGTCGGATCTATGGGTGACGACTCGGACTCCAATAGGAGAAGACCATTACAGACAACGGCGTATTCTTCTTCCAGCATTTGGCCCCTCCGAAAGTAGGGCTCAGATCCCAGTGTTCAGACAGTCTGCGCGTGAGGTGAAACCCGCTGGTCCTTACTGAGAAATAGGGCATCTGGATCTTACTCTCTTCTTTCTCTCTTTGAAGCTGGTCCAGGAATTCAAAAACCGTGTAGAATTGGAGTCGCTTGGCGACGGTCCCCGGGAAGAAAACGTGCCCAAGTTCTTGAGCTCCGCCATCCTCAATGCGTTAGGTCTCGCCGCCTTCGATTATGACTTTCGCGATGACGGGGAAGATCGAGCACAACTCAGAGCATCGTTGCACGATTTCATGTGCGCGCATATCCTTCGACACCTTGATCGGATGATGACCACCTGTGTCTCAGGGCCAAAGGGTTTGGACTCCCGTCAGATTGGAAGGTGTTCTGTCAAGGTGTCATGACCCGTGTGCCCCCATGGCTCCTGGACTGGATGATCTATCTTCCATCCTCTGGTCTCGCATTTTTACGTCGTCACGTGCAACTATCAAATAGCACTGCACGAACACTGATCCAGTCAAGGTTAGATGCGGACAGTGTTTATAAGAAGGATGCACTCAGCAGGATCGGTAAATTGTCTACGTTCATCGCGGCACAGGGGAATTCCTGATTTAAACGTACTTCAGTCATAGCTAACCGCTCGGAGGCAGAACGTTGGCGGCTTGCGGACGAAGAGCTCACTCCGCAGCTTGCGTGGGTACTTCCTACAGTAATCACTGCCACGATTGACCGACAGTTACTAGCACACTCATGGCAGCGGGTTTTGAAACTTCCGTCACCACTCTGGGCTGGATACTTTTCGAGCTCGCGACCCACCCGGACGAGCAACGCCAACTTCGCGACGAAATATACAGCGCACAGGCTGCTAATCGTGTTGGCGATGCGGAGGCAGTCAATTTTGATGCTCTTCCCTTTCTCAATGCCGTCATCAAGGTGAAGCTATCTCGCATCTGCGAATTAGATTCCCGGCTAAGCATGCACCGATCCGGTCATTTAGGAGTGCATGCGTTACGACACTGTTGTCCCACATCTTTTCCGCGTGGCAACTCGCGACGAAGTTATACCACTAACGGCCAAAGTCCACTGCCGGTCCGGAAATGTTATTGAACACCTTCCCATTTCTCGGGGGACTCAAATTATTATATCCGACGTTGCTTATCATAGGTGGGCATGTCAGATACCCCACTATATGCTGAAATTTACACACGTTCTTCAGGAACAAGAACATATGGGGAGAAGACGCAGATGTCTGGAGGCCGAGCAGATGGTTGGACGGGACTGTCCAGTCCTCAGGCTCAGGAACCAATCCAGGTGTATGGTCCAATTTGTGCGCCACAGGAATATCCTTCTATGTCAGCCGTACGGTCTAATTGTTATGTTATAGATTATCTTTCGGCGCTGGACAACGTGCCTGTCTCGGGTGGCGATTCGCGTGAGTGTCGAAAACTTTGGACAGATCCGTGGTGCACGTACTAATCTACGCCCGGTTTTGTACTAGGGTTACCGAGATACAGGTGTTTCTATTCGAACTCGTTTCAAGGTTGAAATTCGAACCGGCGGACCAAACTGGGCGAATTCGCCGTGAAAACTGTTTGATCATGCTACCGATGGTGGAAGGTGAAGGACAGAAGGGTAATAGGCTCCCGCTGAAGATTTCCGTTATCGACCAAGCAGATGGGTAAATTCTTTATGCCGAACTAGTAATGTATCCATATAAGAATGAGGCGCTGGTCTGTGGACCCTTTTCACAATCAATTGATGAATTCCGTCCGGTTTCCCGCACTGGTTGTGCCGTATCGGTTCCGTTGATGGTTGTGGGGCTCCGGATCAGGGCCGAGGAAGACATATGGAAACGGATATGGATGTGAGACCGTCTCGTGGTGTGCGACCACGTGAGCAAGGGGACTACCTGTAGTAGTGCCGCGAGGCGAGGTCATTTGGCATATATCTTACAGCCAAGGCTCAGTGCTGCATTCTTCCTCTCCTGACTCCCTGCCCGACCAGCATCCCTTGTCCAACCAACGTCACGGTCACCCCGCCACCGCGACTTTTTTTTCTGACCTCATTGCCCGTAACCTCAATCATGCGGATCTTCGACGTCTACGAGCACCCAACTTTCGAGGTCGAACAGGCAGACAGGCCTAGTACAGTGCGAACCGCCGTTCGGCGATTGGGGGTTGGAGCAGCAACTGTCTCTGCCATTGCAGCGATTAGTTTCTGGGGGTACTACTGGTCGGATTCGAGTCCGCCGCCCTTTTTAATGTCATGCTACACAGCCTTACTCATTGCGTCTTATAGGCTCTGATAGGTCTTTGCTCTCTGCCGTCGGTCGACTGGCATTCGGGGCACTTACCATTCCTGTTCAGAAAGGAGGAGCTTTTGAAGGAAATGAAACTCCGGGTCTCTGATATGCCCAAATCTACTGGTGATGCGGGTTTCCACGAGGGAATGTTCCATATGTATATTATTAATTGGCAAGGCATGCGTTGTTGTTGGATATCCATTGGATGCGTCATCTCTTCAAGCACTGATCCTGATGTACAAATCTTTACTTTTCTGTTCCGTGTTGGTCGAGTGGGATGTATTTCCGTATCATTGTGTAATCATTAATAACCGGATCCGGGGAGCATGGGTGTATCAGGTGCACAGCCCATTGAACTCAAATTTCATGTGGCAAACGAGCTTTGTGTGCCAACCCGTCTCTTTTGGTGTCTGAGTCTTGTGACTCTTGTCGAGGCCTTTATTGTTTCCAGAGTCCCGCTGGACGGGGCAGGCAAGCTCCGGCCTAGGCTGGGGGCGAGACAAAGGTCGGGAATGTTGTGGGAGGACACGACTAGGCGCCGTTTCGCGTTGGACCCGGTCGGAACGGGACTAGTGGTAGAGCTGGCATGATGAGTTCCTGAAATGTGGCGTTTGCACAGAGACGTGGGCTGACGTGGGATGAACTTCCGTGGCAAGGATGAGCCAGGTCCCGATCGGTTATGTAAACGAGAACTTGTACTCTGTAAGGTCTCGGTTGTGCGACTTTTGCGGAAAGAGCCAGAGCCAGCCAACCGACAACCGAAAGGCCGTGGGCAGTCAAAAATCCCAATAATTTGACGCCCTTTTCTAAAACATCGGACGATTTCATTCGCTCCGTTCTATTTAATAAATGGTCACCATCCACTCCATTCCCTATTCTACTCCTCTTCCTTCACACTACAATGGCTATCGAAACCGCCCCTTCGACCCTCTCCCCTCCTGCCCCCTCCGTCTTTGACTCTCAGGCTGAGCGTCCCCGTCCGCAGGATGTTGGTATCCTCGGCCTCGAAATGCACTTCCCTAGAAGGGTAAGCTACCCGCCCTCCGCCCCTTTATTCCCCTCACCGTTCTTCTCACCCCTTTCAGTGCATTTCCGAGGAAGATCTTGAAGTTTATGATGGCGTTTCGCAGGGCAAGTACACCATTGGCCTCGGCCAGTCGTACATGGCGTTCGCGGACGACAGGGAGGACATTAACTCCATGGCCCTCACCGGTATGTGGCGTATCTCCCGAATACGCGTTTGGTCTGACCTATCTCTTTGTTCTCAGTTGTCTCCAGTTTGATGCGCAAATACAACGTTGACCCCAAGTCTATCGGACGCCTTGAGGTCGGCACCGAAACGATTATTGACAAGTCCAAGGCTGTCAAGACCGTCCTCATGGATCTCTTTGCCTCTTCCGGTAACCATGATATTGAGGGCCTTGACTCCAAAAACGCCTGCTACGGTTCGACGGCTGCTCTCTTTAATGCCGTCAACTGGATGGAAAGCCGGTCATGGGACGGCCGTAATGCCATCGTCTTTGCTGGTGATATCGCCGTGTACGCAGAAGGTGCTGCCCGACCTGCCGGTGGCGCAGGTGCCTGCGCCATCTTGATCGGTCCAAATGCACCCCTTGTCTTTGAACGTGAGCACATCAGCTACTCCATGTTGGGTAACGCCCGGCTAATTGTTTTGTTAGCTATCCACGGGACCTATATGGACAATACCTACGATTTCTATAAGCCTAACCTCGATTCAGAATACCCCGTGGTTGACGGTCCTCTTACGGTGTCCACATATATCGCAGCTATGGATGGCGCGTACTCAGCGTTCCGTGCTAAGGTTGCCGCAGCTTCCAAGGCACTGAATGGTCATGCGAATGGAGAAAGCCACGGCAAGACCTCTGACCCCAAGTCCATCTTCAACCTCAGACGGGACGTTGATTACCCCGTCTATCACTCCCCTTACGGAAAGCAAGTCCAAAAGGGCCACGCCCGATTGGTGAGTCGATGAATTCGTGCTTTCTCTCTTTCCTGTTCTTACACTCGATTAGCTTTTCAACGACTATCTCTCTTCACCGAACTCTCCTGAATACGCGAAAGTCCCCGCCGAGTTCCTCGATCTCTCCTACAAGGCAACTCTTACCGACAAGTCCATCGAAAAGACGTTCATGACCTTAGGCAAGGAAGATTATGCTCAGCGTGTGGGCCCCTCGATGCGCGTTGCTGCTCGCTGTGGCAACATGTACACAGCTTCGCTTTATGGCGGCCTTTCCTCTCTTGTGTCGACTGTGGAGCCACAGAACCTCAGGGGCAAGCGCATCTCTATGTATGCCTATGGCAGTGGCTGCGCAAGCAGCCTCTTCACCCTCCGCGTTAAGGGTGACACCTCCGTGATACGTGAAAAGCTCGATCTCATCAACCGTCTGGAAAGTATGGAGGTTGTGCCATGCCAAGAATTCGTCGACGCACTGGCGGTATGTACTCGTTTGTGGCTGATACTCGGGCACATACCTGACTGACGGTCATTTTTTCAAGCTGCGCGAAAAGAACCACAGTGTTGCCCCTTACCAGCCGACAGGCTCGGTCGATAACGTTTGGCCTGGAGCTTACTACCTTGAGAGCATTGATGACAAGCACCGTCGCAAGTATGCAATTGCTTGAGTCTCATTCCGCGCACGCATCATATCATATAGACCGTCGTAGTTTTCCACTTCGGCTTCGCACTCACTTTGTATAATTTAAATAACCCATACCGTAAAATCATAGACACCATTAACTGTCATAACCGGATAGCTGTTCGCATTTTCAAGTGCCTCGCGCGACTGGTTGACTATATACGCCCCGTAGGCGAGAAGTAATCGGCCCATTGACCTAGAATCCTGGAATGCTTCACTTTTTCAATCCAAGACGAACAGATTCCCGTTGACGTGAGTTCTGGCCTATGACCAGAAAAAGAGTGCCAATTCGGTTTGTGGTATGCCTATAGGTCGTTGACCGCGTGCCAGTGTCATTTGGTCGCTTACCAAGCCGACTGAAGGTGTTGGGCCAATCAGATGTAGCCTGAGGCGCTATGATAGGCATGGTGATATGACAGTGTATTCATCATGATGTTGTTCCTTCCCTTACCATTCATCGGGTTCATCAGTATGTGTGTTCCGTCCCGAGCTATATCGAGCTACATCGTCCACTGGCAGGAGCTTTGAAAGACCAACGCCACTGGGCTTGGTTGATGACACCATTCAAGTTACTGCGTATGATTGTACTGCTATCGTACTTCGGCTCTGTGTCACCTCGGCTCCCAGGCGACTCTTCTCTGATACGACCTAGTATGTTAGCCATGTAAGGCTGTGGACTCGGATGCAAACTTTCCTCGATCATCCACTGGTAGGGTTCCAACGACCCAGCCAATCGTCATCATGGCCCCCATCCACGTAGCCGTGGCGTCCTTGACCCTTGTCCTTGTCAAAACTCTTGTCCAGCTCCTTTCAGAGAGCTTCCGATCTCCTCTCGAAGATCTACCTGGGCCCAAGTCCCCATCATGGCTGAGAGGTGCTTGATCCGTCCCCCCCCCACGATCATCAATAACCGACGCGAGTGGTCGAGAATCTGAGAAACTCACCTTCCCTTTTTCTTCTTTCTACTAGGGCATTTGGACCAACTTTTTCATCCTCATGGGTGGGATTTCCACCTGAAATCCATCGTCGAATTTGGGACTGCGGTTCGGCTCCGCGGTTATTTGGGAGTAGGACGATTTTCCACTGCCAGTGGCTTGAAGCCACGTTGTAAATTTCCACTGACGACGATGAACCAGGAAGATGTCTTGTATTTGACCGACCCCGCGGGTCTCCGCACGATCTTCTCAGGGGAGCGAGGCGATATCTATGACGAATTTCCTATGATTGTCCAGTAAGTATTACGAGAATAGTTTTTTGCCCTATTCTTTGGCGACTTATGGTTCACCAGGAGGAACACGTTGCTCAGGGGCCACCGTTTCTTATCTTCCAACCGTAGGCATCTAGTCTTTTGCGGAAATTGAAAGCTTTCTCACTTACGCACCTTGCCCAGGTATGGCAGGTAAAAGGAAGCGGCAGGTCCTCAACATGGTATTCTCCGTACAGCGTATGCGCAAGGTGATGCCCATATTCTGGGACGTGACGCGCCGTGTACGTTCAAGTTCGTCGAGGATACCGCGAGGAACTGTGGCTGACTAGGATTAGCTCGAGGACACCCTGGTCAACCTGTCGCACGGTGGCCCCACCGAGCTCGACATGCTTGCCTGGATGTCCCGCGCCTCCCTGGAGCTTATTGGGCAAGCCGGAATCGGCGTCTCTTTTGATACTCTCGCCGAAAAGACACCTCCCAGTGACTACATGCTTGCTTCGAAACAGTTGATGTATGTCCTCCCTTTCGTCCCAACCCCTTCGCGGAAAGCTGATGAGCGAACGAGACCACTTTGGCTCCCCCTCCGAGGGTTCATGAGACTCATACCCTCCATCGTAAACAGGAGTTCCCCGGCGTTTCGTGGATTCCTGGCTAAGATCGCTCCCCATCCTGATATCAGAAAGCTCAGGAAGATCGTATATTTCCTCTACGACACCCACAAGTCGATATATCGTCAAAAGGCTCACGCCATCGCACAGGCGGAGAAAGATGGCGCGCGTGGGCCCACCGATCGAGATATAATTAGCGTTCTGAGTAAGTTCGGCCTATTTCGTTACATTATAGCTTGTGGCACACCCGTCGTAGTTCAGCAGAACAAATACGCCAATATGGCGGACAAGCTATCCGACGGTGAGCTAATCTCGCAGATGGGGTAAGATTTAGGATCCAAATGCCTGTCGTCGTCGCCCACATTGACGAGATGTCTGTAGGACGCTCATTCTCGCAGGACAGCATACAACATCATTCGGTCTTTCCCGCATCCTTCATGTCCTCTCTCTGCATCCGGAAAGGCAACACCGACTACGTGTCGAGCTGATGGACGCCAGAGCCGAACGACGGGATATATCCTATGACGATCTGATGGCGCTACCTTACCTTGATGCTGTGTGCAAGGAGACCCTACGTCTGTACGTGAACATATGATTGTGTTTCACGATCCAGCTACATTATTTGACACGCCATCCAGACATAGCCCCGTCACTCAGCTGCATCTCGTGTGAGTGCCAACCTGCTATGCATTTGGGAGCGATACTGATCCCCGTCGAGAAGACCTCGCAAGGATACCTCCATCCCCTTATCGCGTCCGGTGATCGGAAGAGATGGTCAAGTGATAGATTACATCCACGTACGAGCGGGGACGATGGTCGTTGTGGGTACCGCGGCTGTGAACAGAGACCCCGTTCTATGGGGACCGGATGCAGACCAGTGGATTCCAGAGCGTTGGCTTCGGCCTCTGCCGGAAGCCGTGACTGATGCCTATTCACCTGGGGTACCGTCACATATGTGGGTCGCCTTCGAAATCTCTCCCGCGGTGGACGGCTCTGGCTGACTGCATCATTCGAAGGATGGCCCTCATGGGCGGTGGGCGGCCTTGTATGTGAGTTGAGAGACTTCCCGGCATATGATACCTCCCGGCTCATCCAATTGTTTCTCGATAGGGGTTTCAAGTTTGCCGAAGCAGAGATCAGTGAGTATTTGTTCTATGAAATTACGCCCTACAGATATGTTCATGAAACGTATCAGAGGCGGTTCTATACGTTCTTCTATCACGTATCATGTTCGAACCTCCAGAGAAGCCCATCTTGTGGGACACGCATAGTTTTGCTGCTCCCACGGTGCAAGGCCGGAGTTTGTCAAGTATGCCGTTGAAAGCTACACTTCTCAGCGGGTGAAGGTGGTTGCAAATTATCGACAAGACTCGACGGGGCCGCAAGGTGATTTCCGTTTCGCTGAACAGAACAATAACAATGCAATTGACCCATAGTACAAACTAGCAATGAATATAAATATGGCAAGCCAGCTACTGCCTAATAAAAGTAGTGCGCAGCTAATACGGCCGAATCGAAGAATGTGGCTATTGAATAATGAAACAATCGATGATCATGATGAAGATACATATATATATACGAAAAGGGAACATGTGACCGTCTACAACATTACGCCTTGACGTGAGCGTGAGGAGCGACATCCTCATCAGAACTTTCGAACTCCTTCATCGCTTCGTTGAGCTGCCGGGAAGTGCGAATGGTTTCTAATAGGCCCTGTGTGTGAGTCGGCTTCCAGCCATCGGGGAGACGTTCTTTCGAGAGCCAGTCGCGCAGTAAATCCACCGGTATGGCCGGCTTGGCAGAGTCGGGCGAACTGAAGAGCCCAAGGGCGATGGCCATTTCTCCCCTAGCTATTTCTGAATGTAATTTGTCGAGACCGGGGCACTGGGACTCCCTCCACACTCGTGCCCGGGCGACGTCCTCGACCGTCATGGCTTGTTTGTCCTTGGCTTGCTCCACGAACTGCTCGATCAGCGTCTGGTTGGGTGCTAGTGGCGCGTACTCGTCTCGGCCTGGCGTATCGTCGTGCACCAGGGATGCGTCGTGCTCGATGTGGTTGTGACGCGCGAGGTCGTTGAGTTCGAATGACCCGACCTGTCCGAGCAGCGCGATGCCCCCGTATACCAAGACATTGGCGAGTGCGCTGGAGAGACCGTAGCCTCGTTCGAGGCCGGTAAGTAGGATCGCGGCGTTGAGCTGCTTTCCGTCACGTGGTCTATGAGCGCATATGAACTCTGGTGAGCAAAGGTGGCCATCGTCTCAACGATGACAGCGAAGATCTCACATGAAGCCGTGATTTGCGAGGGCGTTGAGCGCTGGACATGGTGACCTGACATCTCCGGGCTGAGGGGCATGCCATTCGTGGGCGCTGCTTTCAGCGAGTGGGGAATCACTGGAGATATCATCGTGGCCAAGTGTGGGAGATGTAGGAGCGGACATTTTTGTTCGTGATATGGGGTCACCACTAGTATTTGGGTGTGATGATGAAGGGGGGGTAGTAAAATGCGGGAGGGCGTATTGGAGTGGGCTTCTGACATGTCCGCTGGGCTTTTATATCATTTTTTCCATCCGGGAGGTATAGTAGACCTACCGTATTACTTAGGCTGTGGAGATCGTCGTCGCAGAACTCGCATCGACTACCTCTGGTGCCTATGTCCGGCTGTGACATGTGCCACGCCATCAAAAGCGGATCAAAGTTCAACTTAATAAAACAAAGTACCTCAGGTCGTCATATCAGCGCTGTAGTCAGCGGATTACTACGCGCCCATGCGTTCATATGGCTCGGCGTCTGGATCGTGAGCTTGGCTCAGGCTTGTCCGGCGTTCGTATTGTCACCGCCCCAGAGAATCCATGCCATGGTCTGCTGTCTGCAGCAAAACAAGCAAAAAACATCTGTTGATGTCTGGTACGGAAATAGGGTATGTCCTCGGCCCGAGGAGATCAGGAGAAGTAGAAGGCCGGGTGCGGATGGGCTCGGTGGAGTGGAGGAACAGTGGAGGTGTGAGCTGGAGGTTTCCTCTTCTTACCGGTGTGGAAATGTCGCCGGAGCGAGACATTGTCGGTAACGTTAATCCACGTGGGCGCATCATAGCCTCGTATTATTGTATTGCTGACTACGTATCATTGTGGCGATCTCGCACGATCTCGCACTGGCAGATATGAAATAGTTTGGCATCCCTACAGAGGCGCGCACCCCTACAGTACACTAGTGTCACTTTGACAGCCTCCACCGTTGCCGTTGCAACGACGCGCGGACACAATTAATAGAGTACGATTATATGCATCATTGTCATTGACGACTCTGGTCCCTTAGGACCCTTACTACTGTATGTATTGCTGCGATATCCAATCACCCATCGCAAAATTCACTCCAGCCCAGTGGGAGTCTCTACCTGGCCGTATCCGACGTTGCGTAAATGAATGATGGGTCATTTAGCGCATGAACTGGACAGCCCATACAGGGCCATGTCATATCGTTTGATGGATCCATCATGTGGGTTTGTGTGGTTCCCCTTCTGGCATACGAGGCCCTCATTTGAGAAAGGCGCTGATATCCTAGCCAATAATGGTTCGGGTACCTGTGCTGATGGAGCCTCGTTCAAGTTGTGGTATTGTATGGCGTGATGATTCGACAAGGTGTTCTGCGTCTCAACTTTCATCATATCAAAATCATTGGTTGAACACAATAGCAGAATGATCACCGATCATTCCTCAAAGCGCCAAGCTAGTACGGCACACTGCTTTCCTATCTGCCACAATCAGCAAGACAACTTCACCATCACTCAGCCAACTTGAAGGACAGAAAGTGCTGTACTGACTACGTACCCCTTCGCGTTTCGTGACCACGAGGAATCATCATGACCCAGCGACCGGCCATCAAGGCATTGCTCATCGATCTCTCTGGCACAGTCCACACAGCCACCCGACCGATCGCCGACTCTCCCGATGCGATACGGCGCCTGCGAGCCTCTCCACTCCCTTTCCGTTTCTGCAGCAACACCAGCAAGGAATCCACCACCTCCTTACGAAACAAGCTCGCAGAAATGGGGATAGAGACGCGCGACGATGAGGTGTGGACGAGCCTCGGCGCGGTGAACGCCCTGCTGCGCACAAAGGGACTGGCGAGGTGCGTTTTTTTCTGTACTATTTATAACGACGGGTCGTCACGGGCCAAGGGTATTAAAAAAACGGATAAACTATGGGGGGATTGGGGTTGGTGCCGGTCGGCCGTGCGATCAGACCGTTCGTGTTGGCTTCCGAATCCGCCGAGGAGGAGTGCCTGCGCGGTATCCACACTGCCGGTGGCCCGGCACTCCCGTACTACGATTCGGTCGTCGTGGCCTTCGCTCCGGCGCGGTTCGACTACGTCGCGCTCAACACAGCCTTTCGCGTGCTCATGGGGGAACACCACACACAGCGCGGACTGCCGCCGCGACCGGACCGCCCGCTCATCGCTACGCACCGCTCGCGGTACCTTGGAGACTCCGACGGCGCTCTCTCGCTCGGGCCCGGGCCGTTCGTGGCGGCGCTCGAGAACGCCACGGGGAAGACGGCAGAGACGGTCGGGAAACCCGAACGCAAATTCTTCGAGATGGTGCTGAGCAGCTTCGGGCCTGACTTGCGGGACCAGGAAGGCCTCGTCGCGGTGATCGGAGATGACGTTCAGAACGATCTTGGCGATGGTGCGGTCGAATTGGGGTTCTGGCGGGTGTTGGGTACGCGCATTTTTTTCACGTTTTGTCTCGTTATGACAGTGACCGGGATTAACGGTACACAGTCAGGACGGGAAAGTACAGGGACGGAGATGAGACAAAGGAAGATATTAAACCGCCTGACGAAGTTTGTGATTCGTTCGACTCGTTCGTCGAGAGCTTATTAGACAAATAACCCTGCACGGCTTCATGCGATATTAGACACGCAAGGTCGGCGCCAGGTTCATGAATAAACCCGGAGTCGGACGAACGAGCTTGTTACCGATTTATGTTCACGGGTCGAAGACTACCTTTCCATATTTGCTCTCCTTTTTTTTTTCGAACACTCGTAAGCCCGCACCGCGTCAGCCAAGCGGATGACTCTATCGACCACCCCCGATGGCATACAGCACGTTCCTTCTGAGCAAAAAGAAGCCCCATGGCAGCGACAACGGCGGAACGCACGGCTGCAACGACCAAACTCAAGAATCACATTTCGGTTGTATGGTTTACGAACCTCCGAGCGGTATTTGAAACACCTAGTGGACACCGCAGGAACATGATACACCAGATGGGGCGAGAAGAGTAAGGGAAGACGTTACGAACTGATGGCGTGCCGACCGACCAACACCTTTCACGTGAGCGGGGACAGAACCCGGGCCCGACAGTCATTACGAGGACTGTACTGTACTTCGAGAACGGTGTGGCAACCACCCCAGGTTCGAAGGATGTTTGAGGTATCGGCGATATCCGTTATAATGAATACATTCTCTGACGTCCCCCTGGCATTTCAGGGAAGCGCTCATAAAATTTCTGCATTTTAGCACGACGGGATTCGTTTAGGTCAACGGCGACGAAGGGGCGTCGGACGTCGGCGCTGGTAAGATAGTCAAGAAGAGCGAGTGTGGCACACTCGAAGAGAGTAAACACCCTTTGACAGCTTTTGATATGAGGTAATTGTAAGAGCTCATATGGCCAACAGGACCTCGCCCGACAGTGCCCACGTCAAGAATTTTGTTCGCGCAGACAGATATGGCAAAGAGCTGTCCGTTAGCAGCGTATCTCGGGCAGAACGACCCACATTGCGGGCCATGGGATGCCCGTGAAAATCGGAGCAAGTCTTAGATAGGTCAACACATGGAAAACGACGCAAAGCCCAGTCGGGAGTACGTCTTCGAGGAGGGGGAATAGTAAGATCTGGCAAGTGTGACAATTCTTGGGAACGAGATAGTGGATCGTCGACCGAAGTTGATAGTGTGGAGAATGAAAACCATGTTCCGCCGGCGAGACCGCGCAGAGCAAGGACCAATGTAGGAAACACATGCAAGCATTTTGAAGCCAGGCCCACAGAAACAGTACCTGAGGCGACAGGCACAATTGAGGTAATGTGTAGGTCATTAATCACGCGCACTCGCATTCCCCACAAAGAGGAGTGAGTGGGGAGATGCCTCCATACCTTGAGAGAACGCAGACCGGGATGGCGGAGATCCTGGATGAAACGAAGAACAAGAACGGAGAGCGGCCACATGACCGATGAATTCATGTCCACCTAAGTTGACTGATTGAAGACGTAATTTGTAAATAGGGCAAGAAGGTGTGACGCTAGACCGACTCGGACGTCTCGTCCACGCCTTGGTAGCTGGGAGATAGACGTGGAGATCAAGTATGGGAAAAGCAGGAACTGATGGGGTAGACTACAAGTTTGACAGATTGACCCTGTATGCCGGCGGTGAGTGCAGTCGAGCATGTGGAGATATACGGGTTGACCGGGCCGAGGAGGGAGCGCGCGAGCGAGCGAGAGAAGCGCAAGGTAGATTGACACATTTTGCTTTTCATTTGGTTTGGAGGCCTTGCACCCTCTCTCTCTCTTTCTCTCCTCTTCCCTTCCCTTCTTCTTTCCCTCACTCTCTTTCCCTCCCTATCCTTATCCTTGCCTCTACCCCTCCTCTCTCCCCCATCTCCCCCGGGGGCCACCGCTCAGCCTCAATCCAGCATGCCATTCGAGCAGTATCTCCGCCCTCCTCGAGGGCCTACCCCATCATCTTCCCAACCTCCCCCGATAAATGACTGTGCTTATGTCCAATCCCAACACCCTCCCTCATTGGGCCCTGCCCTTGACCCCTTCCCTATCTCCTCATCTCTCCACTTCCAGATGCCCCAATTCATGCTCGATGGCCCCCCAACCCTGGCACATGGTGGTGGCGTGGAGGTCCTCCCTGCTGGTTTCGGATCCTCCGAGTCCCTCGCCTCTGCGTGGATCGCCAACACTGGCTTTGCGCCCGACTGTTCGGAAGATGCGTACGTACGACTACGATAGCCCCCCTTCCTCGCGCTCAATTTCTCTAGCTTCATCCATCATGGCTCGAAGTACTTCCATCCCCCCCAACCTTCCGATAGCGATTACCTCGCGGCGGGCTCATCAACGCTCACCTCCACCACTTCCTCCCTCTCGGATGCTGTTCAACTAAACTTTTCCGTTCCCAATGCCCTTCCATCGTCCCCCAAACCCCCACCTGTCCCGCCCCCACTCGCTGAAAGTAGCGCCCAAGCTTCCATATGGCCAACCCCGCTTTCCGCACCGTCACCTCTTGGCCTCCCGATATATTCATCATCGGGATTCGACCTCTTCCCTATTCTAGTTCGCATCGCCAATCGGAAGAATCCGACCATCAATCTCGGTCCCGTTGATATGTCTTGTTCTTTCGTCGTGGTGGACGTGCGGCGATACGACAGCCCCATTGTATATGCTTCCCCTCCCTTCTATCGTATGACAGGGTACGAGGAGAATGAAGTCCTTGGTCGTAACTGTCGTTTCCTCCAAGCACCTGGCGGCCGCGTCGCCAAAGGAGATCATCGTCAATATACCAACCAAGAAGCTGTTGCATACATGAGGAAGTGCCTCGCCGCCAACAAGGAGTGTCAAACACACCTTCTCAATTATCGGAAGGACGGCTCCCCTTTCATCAACCTTGTGACCATCATCCCTCTCGTCGGCGGTTTTGCCAATGGTCCTGAAGAGCAGAACGACGTTGTGTTTCACGTCGGCTTCCAGGTTGACCTCACAGAGCAACCAAGCGCCGTTTTACAGAAACTTAGGGATGGGAACTACATGCCAAACAACTCGTATCTTACTTCCCCCAGTCCTCCTAGTCGGGATCGCCGGAACCCTAACTACGTCTTTAACGCCGTCTCCGAGGAGCTTCGCGGTCTTCTCTGTGACCCTACATTTGTCTCATCAATCTCGCCACCAACATCGAGCGCCGAAGACGTAGAGTCCCAAGAAAGAAATAACCCCCTCAGTCTTCTTTTACTCAATGCTATGCCAGACTTCCTTCTCGTACTCTCCCTCAAAGGCTTATTTCTCTATATTGCGCCATCGATCACCCGCGTATTGGAATACTCTGCCGATGAGTTGGCTGGTAAATCAATCCGCGATTACTGCCACCCTGCGGATGTTGTTCCTCTCACCCGTGAGCTCAAAGAATCTTCAGCGGTCCTTGGCCCACAAGAAGCACAGCGTTATCCGTCAAATTTTGTCAACGTTCCAAAGACAGTCAACCTCCTCTTTAGGGCCAGGACCAAAACCGGTCCATATATCTGGCTCGAGTGCACAGGGCGTCTACATGTGGAGCCAGGCAAGGGGCGAAAAGCGATCATTTTGAGTGCGCGGCCACGCACAATGCCCCGCTTCAACTGGAGGACCATGCCTGATCCTGTATGGCAGGACCACGTTGCTGGACAAGCGGATGCATCCCGCGAGGTCTGGGGTATGTTAAGCGTCAGTGGTACCGTGCTCTTTATGAGTGCCAGCGTGAAGAACGTTCTGGGTTGGGGTGTTGGTGAGATCATTGGCATGTCTCTTAACGACATCGTCCTAGAAACATCCGCTGTCGACACTCTGGGAGCCGCTCTTCATCGCGCTGTCCAAGGCAATCATGGCTATATAGAAGAAGTCGAATGCCGGTTCAGACAGAAGAGCGGAAGTTATACCGACTTGAATATCGTGCTTCATCCGCTGCCTGCCGGTGCAGACTCCCAACCTGAGCTCCGACAACTCCCCATCATTTGTCAGATCAGACCTATTCAAACCAAGTCGACTGTAGATCGCCAATTGGTGACCTCTGTATCCCAGGGCAATATCTTCTCGGATGGGCCCAAAGAGGGTAGTTGGCAGTTTGAGCTGCAGCAACTGAAGCTTAAGAACCAGGAGTTGGCGGCGGAAATAGAGTTCCTGGAGGGGTCCGTTGGGTTACAAAAACAACAACACCAGGCAACGAGTACCTCAGCTCCCTCCTCCAGCACTCATAAATCCGCAGAATGGACATCTCACCACCACCACCCACTGAAACGTCGGTGATTTCTTTTGATCAGGAACTGTTTTCTGTCAAACCATACACGTTTTTGGCCATGTTGACCAACTGTATTTATTAATCTCTAGTCGGCGTCATTCTTGTAAACTTTGTCATCTCGCATGTCCATGGTGTAGCGCATTCATTTTTGTCACATTCTTCCTTGGCTTATTTGCTTTAAGACGTGCGATGCGTCATTTCATCATTCACGAACTTGAAATCACTCGTCTCGTCTCCTCTCTCTATCGATGAGAACCCACAGTTGTCCCGAGCCTCTTTCTTACGTTAAGATACGAAGCTTGCCTTCCGATGGATCCCGTATTTAGACGCTGTTTACTCATTGACGGAGTTGAGCTACCATAGTCAACACAACCATTTGTGTCTGCCAACCGTGACCGCATCGTAGTCATCGTGAGCAGCATAAATAAAACAGCGCGCGGTACGTACAAAAAGCGGCTTCTGGCCGCTGACATGGGTGACAGTTCCAGAAACTCTAGAAACTTTGACAGCCGCAGACGTGTACGCCGCTACCACCGTACTGGTAATGATTATGCCACCCGATTCCAAAATCTGGCTCGTCACTGGTGAGTTCACCAAATCAGTCCACGCCCGTACATTCCGCCCCGCGCTGGGTCCCGCTCTCTGGGACGCGGCGCGCACTCACGCGACCAGAGCGCAAAGGCTAAGGAGCAGTAGTAGTAACTTCTTCTTCTCTTTTTCCCGCCCTTTCCCGGGGGTTTTTTCCCCCTTCTCTGCTTTTTGCATGTAGGCACTTCCTCCGGACTCGGTCTCGCGCTTGTCCGTCGCGTCCTCGCACGCGGTGATCGGGTAATCGCTACGGCACGGGCTCTCGAAGGACAGGAAGGGCGGTTCGCCGAGCCGCTCTTGTCTCTGACCGACGAATGGGGAAAAGACAGGCTCCGACTGCTAGAGCTCGACGTGTCGGCCCCGTTCGCGCAGGTGCAGAGGCAGGCCGAAGCGGCGATCGAGCTGTGGGGACGCGTCGACGTGTTGGTGAATAACGCGGGTACGGTCGGACGTGAGTTTGGGCCGTCCGAGGAACTTGGGTGCGTCGTTCTTCTATTTCTATGCTACCTACACACACACATTCTTTCTTCTCGCTGGCAATCGTCCGCCAGCTTTTTATGTGAGATGGTCGTTTGGATTGAGACGAATGTTTTTCTTTTGAATTCAAGGCTCGAGGGCATGGCGGCTCCCTTTGAGGTCAACTTTTTCGGCGTGGTCAAAGTGACGAACGCGTTCCTCCCTCACATGCGTTCCCGAGGAGATGGCACGATCGTCATCATCGGCAGCCGTTCTGTGTATTTCAACGAGTTCCCGGTGAGCCTCCGAAGGAGTGTTGTATGATGCATATATGACGTTGTCGTTTGACTACTGTAGGGCGTCGGTAAGTACCCAATGTCCACATGGCAGCTCGATGGTTTCCTTGCATCGACCCACACTGAATGATTGCAGCGGCATACGCTGCCTCAAAAGCAGCGGTTCATTGTGAGTTTTTCATCTAACCCACCACCCACATCCCCAGTCTATGACAACAACCCGACCTCGATCCGACGTCGATTGGTGCAGCATACAGCGAGACGTTATCGGTCGAGCTCGCCCCTCTGAACATACGCGTCCTCCTCGTCGTTCCGGGCGCGTTCGACGCCGGCGTGATTCCCCCGATCACCGAGGTGCTCCCGGGATATGAAAGGGCGCACGACGTCATGGACGACGCGTTGAGGACGCGAGAAGCGTCGAAGAAAGGCGATCCCGCACGTGGCATGGACGCCGTCATCGACGTCGTCCGCGACGAGGGACGGGCGGCATCTCTCGCACGTGCGGGCAAGTGGCCGAGGTGGCTCGTGCTGGGCGAGGACGCCTTTGCACACGTGCGTGAGAGGATCCGGAATATGGCAGACGATCTGGACGAGTGGGAGGTGGTGGGGTCGGACGTGTAGTGGCGCTCAGGGACGCAAGGCGCATGATGCGGTCAGCGCCGCCCACGTTGGGCAAAAGTGGAGGAGAATCGAGGGTGTCTCGCCAAGCCAGGAAAGTTCTGGGCACAGTTGAAATCTTATTTTGGATCGAATAATGCGGTTCGAGCGAGAGAGACGGGGCCGTCGTAGCTGCGCTCCGAACCTCATGTTTGTGACATAAAGAGAAGCACAAGACAAGAGATCTGAGATAACTTGAGACTGACCCGGCGGTGCGTCCCCGGCCGACAAGCAACAGGATCACCGGTCGTTCGCTCTTCTTTGGTGGCTCTTTTCAATTCAATTCAATTCAATAATTATTTTTTTCCGATTCATACGTCCCGAGGGAGGCGTATCTAAGCGAGCACGCCATTGACAGCAGACGGTCAATAAGCATGGACAAAGGGGCAGGCAACAAGGTCAGGTGCTCACGCCACATTATCACACTGCAGCAAGCAAACAAAACGCTTCGCTTTCAATTCATGGCTACCCCGTATCCACGGCCCCCCTGTGAAAAAAAGGGAAAAAGGGAGCTTTTCGCCGCCCGATCGTGAATCCGAGTCCCGGAGATCGGACGCCCATAACCCATAATACAGCAAAAAGTCCATAACTCGACGGGCGGAGGGCCAGTGCGCCGCCCCTCGGCTAGATGGACACGATGCACACGAGGTCAATGCCATGACCCGCCGCCCGGATGAAACAGTGTGTTAGGTTTCACGATCCGCGCCGAGTAAGTGGAGGCCGGGGGTGGTGGGGGGGCGTTTCTTTTTTTTAGTTTGGGGCGGGGCGCTGACCGTTGACCCTGCTGGGCTCCGGATGAAAAAGAACACCCCGTCGTCGTTGTAATGGTGAAATACGATTTTGTGCGCTACTGTAGTTTTTTTTTTTTTTCAGGGGTGGTGGTAGGGCTCGCTAAGTGTAGCACCGCCTGCAAGTTGGGGTGGGTGGGAATGGGAAGGGCAAAGAGGTGCGTGAGTCGGGGTCGGGACGCTGGGCCTGAACCTTCACCGACTCGGACTCGAGGGAGCTTCAGTTACTTCAGTCTCTCGAAGCTGCTTCCAACAAACGGCAGACGGCAATCCAACGAATGTTAGGGGCGATTTGAGTTAACATGAGATTTCGTAAGCGGTGATTTAGTGATTTGCAGGGTCAAAAGTGATGTGCCAGTGTTTCACAGCGCAAAATCAAATATATGCGTCGTGGTAGTGCATGGATTCATTCTGCGGTCATTCAATATTCAATTCCTCATCACAACTTGGTGATACAATACCCACTGCGCCCAAAACTTGTGTGCGGAGGTATTATACCGCCTTCAAAATGTTTACCCGGTTACCATTGGTTGGCCTCCCTGGTTCAATTGCCAGCGCCCATCCGACTCTCGGACTTAGGCCCCACATAGATAGATTTAAATCCGCAAACGACTTTTTCTCGCGCCTGTAACAGTACAGCGTCCACCACCGATGGTCAACGCAACGCCAAAAACGCGCAAAGTCTGGCTCGTCACCGGTGTGCCCAACGTTTTCCAATTTCGATCCCCTTGAGTCTGCAACGTGTTGTTGACGCCCGTCCTTTTTATTTTTTATTTTTAATTCGATGAAACTTAGGAGCCGCGAGTGGTCTTGGCTTGGCACTCACGAAGAACATTCTCGCTCGCGGTGACAATGTCGTCGCCACGGGGCGATCTGCCTCGCAATTTCACGATCTCCTATCGGACGCTTCCATCGATCAAACGAGGCTGCGCGTGTTGGCGCTCGACGTGACGGCCCCTTTTGCGGAAATCAAGAGAGGCATGGACACCGCGATCGAGTTTTGGGGACGCCTAGACGTCGTCGTCAACAATGCAGGGATCGCCGTTGTTGGCACCACCGAGGAGATCGGGTCGGTATTGGATTAATATGATAATTTGATAAACCTTTTTTTTTTGCTGGTGCTCCCTACTGCTGCATGCCCGTTCATAGGGGTTGACACTGGGACTTTTTTTTTTGTGTTACAGGGCTGAGGGGATAACGAATGTGATGAACACAAACTTCTTCGGCGCCGTGAACGTCACGAATGCTATCCTCCCGCACATGCGAGACCGTCGCGAGGGATGCGTCGTGTTCATTGGAAGTCGCTCCGTCTTCCGCAATCAGATAACAGTGCGTGTTTTCTGCCCATCCAATATCAGCAACGTCTCGGGTCGCGTCCTCACATCCGGAAATTCAACCGCCTAGGGGATAGGTCCGTAGTCTGTATTGTATTGATTGGACGTGGGCAATTGCGATCAACTAACTCATCCTGGTCTGGTGTGGATCTCAGGGCCTTATGCAGCGTCCAAGGCCGCAGTCCACTGTGAGTTCTCTCAGCTCTCGGAACACCCAGAATGGGATGCGCCAACCAAGGTTTTTTTTTAGCCTACGCGGAGACACTTTCCGTCGAGATGGCTTCCTTCAATGTCAAAGTGTTGATCGCGATACCGGGCAGCTTCGACACCAAGTTCAATGCGCCTCCGCGTGGCGGAACGCCACTCGAGGGTTACGAGTCGGCTCACGCGGAACTGGACGTCGGGCTCAAGTTGCTTGCCAATACCCCGAAGGGAGACCCCGCACTGGGAATGGATGTACTTTTGGACGTCATACGGGGCGAGGGTCGTGCAGTCGGTCACGATTCGTTTCCGCTCTGGCTGTTTCTTGGGGAGGATTGCATGCGTGACGTCCGTGCTCGTTTGGACCATATTGGATCTGTGATAAATGAATGGGAGGAGGTGGGAACGAGGCTGGGTCTCCCAGAGACTGCACTTTGAACGAACTCTAGATCTTGCATTCGCTTGTTGTATCAGAGGATCGGATGGTAGGGCCGACCGCCGAAGTGTGTGATAATTGTTGAATACATTGCCAAAAAAAACACCTAGAGGACGTCCGTATGAATACTGCTTACAGCCGCGCGTGCGATTATTGTGCTAAGGCCCAGTACGCCGCGTACGATTAGGTGGCATACTTCTCCGTCCATTCCTTGCTAACCTGCCGCGCGCCAACCTCATCCTCCTTATAGTGCTTCGCGACATCTGCCGCGAGCGGGTCATCGGGGTTGGGTGTGCTGAGAAGCGCTTGTATAGACAGTAGCACGGTGCCGATCTGTAGCGCAGGAGTCCATTTGTCTAAACATACAGTCACCATCAATCAAATTCTCGTAAAGATTCATATACGAGTGTTCACCCTTTAAGATGTCTAAACAGATCCGCCCGAGCTTGTCTGGCAGCGCGTGACCGGTGTTCATTTGGGGGAGGACGCTGAGAAGAAAGACAAACCGCACGCACCAATGTTGGGATGGTATATCTTGGTGAGAAAGCGCACCTTGGGAGGTGCCATAGGATACTCTTCGGGGAGGAACAACTCGAGCCTGAAAACGCCATCTACGCGCGCATCAGGGAGGGAGAGCCGAAAGCCCGTTTGGGTGAAAAGTTAAAACGGACGTACTCTGGAATGGACTGCCGTCTGGACCCTGGATGGTCACATCAAAATATCTCAGGTTGTCCTCGTGCGGAGCCGCAGAGATTCCGGGCAGAGGATCTGCCATAAGACGCTCCGTTTCCTGTCGTGTGAAGGGTGAGGATGAGGGGGGTTCGTCTGTAGCAAACACCAAAGGAGGTGTGCTCGAGTCACACACACACACACACCTTGATTATCCGCTGCGATCACGCCGGTGTTGAGATGGGATATATATCGCGGCGGACGGGTCAAAGACGCACCTTTGGAAGAGCCATAGCACGAGTTCTAAAGATGACGAACGCAGGTTGACTAGCTCAGCTCACGAGTCCAAAAAGTGGCGATTGATAGATCCCCGGTTATTCCCGAGACCCATCCATTTGAATATTGAATATTAATATTAATAATTCAAATCCACCTGATTACGTCAGACACGCGTCTTTATGCCATGTCACCGTCGTCCACCACTGCGAACCAGCCGAGCCAGGATGATTGGATCCGCGTAACGAGCAGAGATGGCTTTTCTTTCATCGTCAAGCGAAGTGTCGTCTTCCGTAGCGGAACCCTCCGTAACATGTTAGACGAACGTCGTACGTCTGTCTCCTCCTTGCAGATATTACTGCGCTTATCTCTTGTGTGTTCATCCCGACGCGACGTTTTTTCCCCCACCCCGCAGACAGCTTCGCAGAGGCTGTGCAAAAAGTTTGTCCCGTAGACGAAAGGTGCCTATCCCTTTTTGTACCTCCAAGGCTTTTTTCCTTATCCCCTAACGTTTCTCTCTCAGGGCTGCCGTCACGGAGAAATTCGTAGAGTTCCTCGCCTACAAGGCAACCTACGAGAAAGCCCCATCCAACGAGGACATCCCCGAATTCACCGAGCGCATCGCCCCCGAAATCGCCTTGGAACTGTGCGTGTGTGATCGTCCTTTTTTAAAAATTTCTTCTCCGAAATTGATCCATGACGATCCTCGCGCAATTTGTGCTGCAACAACGTATGTAGCCTTTCCGCGGCTGACTATCTCGAGGGTACGTACCGCGAATCACTCGATTTTTTTTTTCGAGATCAGCAGCCCACATATGCCCTGTCATTTAGCCTGATCTGGGCACCACATCGTCGATTCTCAACCCGTGCGATTATATATGCCTTAATCGTCTCGAGCAAACTTGGAATCCGTTTCCTTGTTGGAGTCTAGATTTGCATCGCCGCAGAATTTCAGATGTCTCGAGGTCGAGGATCGGTCATTCCATATATACATTACGGCCTTATCCGTCTCTATGAAATCCATGTCGAGCTTATCATCCCGGGCGAGGTGGTGGTGGTTAGGTAAATATTTGTTCATCGCAGCTGTGATGAATTTACAAGGGTACCGGGGTCACGCCTGGAAGGCTGATGACAGCCTCGTGCCTCAGTATTTGGTGATCATCGATCATCCCCTTAATCACAACATAGCCGACCGTGTGACAGCAATCAAGTCTTTCGTGGCCATGATTTGAGCATGTTGCCAACCTCGTCGCACAACTTGGATACATCAGCATTATTTCTCAATAGGTTCTGCGCAGAAGTGAAGAGACGGTTACAGCTGGTAGCCAACAGTTTCGAGGGTATGAATAGAGGGTACACATCAATCCGCTATACAAACCAATACAAGTCATTTTCAAGATCTCCTAAAAGCTTCAAGAGCCTGTGCCCTTTCGGCCCCCCCGACGACCCTTCCCGCGCCCGGTTCGTCCTACAGAGCGCTCCACATTCTCATTAACTTCTTCGGCCATGCTAGTACGCATGCTCAGATCTTCAGCTGGAACAACGGGTACAGCCGGAACAACAGGTACGGCTGGAACAACAGGTACAGGCCACCCCCCAGGAACATCTGCGCCATGTCCTGGAGAGATGGGTGTACCATCGCCGTCACCGGTCGGGGTAGTATTGCCACTGCCCCATGGACGTCGCATCATCGACGGGACCGGTACGGAGGGGTACGATGCCGGGAGGTTAAATTCGGGCAATCGTTCATTGTCAATGTCAAACCGCCGTCTGCGAGATCCGCGCGTTAGTCGAACTAAAGGACACCTGGGGGAAAAGGCAAGAAAAGTGCAGCACGCACGCGTCATCGAAGCTGTGGATATAACGCCGTATTTGGTTGCCTTGCACACCCAACGCGTCCATTCCATTGCGTGGACCGTTGCTGAGAGTGCCGTCCATCCCGACGCCGGGTACGTTGAACTCGGAAGCATTCTCTGATCCCTCGCTGGATGTGGTCCACGTGAGTTATAGATACGTCTACGCTGATGTAGCACCATACCGGAGGTTTTGGAACATGACCTGCAAACGTCCAACAGCGCGTATCTTATTCTTGATTTGCTCACGTCTCGCGTGGCGCTCTTCAGGGCTCGTGGCTTGATCCATAAGAGTTTGGTCTGCTAGTTCATCTTCTGAAAAGGTGTCATCTTCAAGCTCTTCTGGGGAGCATACAGACAGTACTGCAAGCAGCATTTCGATGACTGTTCATGGTATGAATAACCCTCCCACACGGTGGCAGAAGAAAACGTGCTTTTCGATCCAACGAACGGGAGACTCCATGTAAATGCATCCATGAAATTCGGTAGCCAATATGGATGTGGGCGTGCATGATACTGCCGAATCGTAATGCTCTTGTTCGCGTATTTGAGGACGGCGCCTCGGTTACGATATGCATCAAGATAATTTGGCGCCGAGAAAACGGTGATCACAGACGGGAATTTCTTTGTTGGGGTCTTGCGGAACATGACATAACTATCGTGCATTAGCAACCGAAGTCGAATCATCGGGATGATTGTACATACCCCGCGTCCTGGGCCTCGTGTCCGCGAATGACACCTAGCAATCCATTTCGGTCCAAGAATTTTATGACAGCTTCGTACCTAGGACCAGCTAAAGTATGAGAAAACGGCTGATGGGGAGGGTCCGTGGTCCGCACGTGAAATAATAAGAGCAGCCACGTGTGGTGTTGTGTCCCCACAATTGACCCTGAGGTACGGGGGATGCGTGGGGAGACGGGTCATTTTCGTGTCCGAAGTTTGGGACCGGATCGGACCACAGCAAGTCGCATAGTAAACCAGCTGACGCAGGCTCCATGAACCTGTTTATCTAATCACTAGAGTGAGGACCAACATGACACGGGTCAAAGTTGATACGAACTCGGTCGATGTCCGATACCGTGTTAAGTTCCGGAGAGATACCGCCGTGGACACAGAAGAATTTGCCATCCAACAGGGCGGAGACGGGTAACGCACAGAAAGATTCTATGCATGCATCATACACTCTTTCACTGTACTTGTGCAGGCCTGCTCGTAGTCTTAGAATGTTAGGCATGAGTGAAAGAAGGAGTAACACACATTCGCGCCTGAAGGTGAAGTACTCGGTGAGGTGTCGACATTCGTGGTTGCCACGAATGAGGAACAGACGGTCAGGATACCATAACTTTAGAGTATACAGATAAAGCAAGCACTAGTGAAGACCAATGTCAATTCCTGATTTCTATCATAAGCCTTGCGCCTACCTCGATTCCAAAACAGCCCCTGTCGACATAATCCCCAAGGAACAAGTAGTTTGTCTCCGTCAACTGGCCACCAACTTCAAATATCTTCATGAGGTCATACTAGGAAATTGACGTCAAGGAAATGAAAGATACAAGGGGAAAGCGGTGATCTCTCACGTATTGTCCATGTATATCACCGACGACTACACAAAAACAACAATCAACTCTCAAAAGACGGATATGAGAGTATGAGGGCGACATACCCGTCACTGGACTCCTCACTTGGAGCAAATTTGGCTCCGATGTTAGCAGATCCGTAGCTAGTCGGAGGATCGCCAAGGCTTGGTCTTCGGTCAGCCGACCCTCACGTATGAAGTGCTCTCGCAAGAAATCAGCATTTGGTTTGCTACGCCCATGCTGGTCAGTTATCCAAAATTGCTCATCGGCTGGACGAGCCGTAATAGGTTGGGGAACCTGCGTGGGTCATGCGCTTAGAGAAACTAGACAGCGAAATGCGATGAACAGGACGCACAGCCTTGACGTGACGCTCCAGGGTATTGTCAGGTATATCGACGGCGGCTTGAGGCTGTCCGGGCCTATTCCTTCCTTGGATCTGGTTCATCGCATTTTGGTAGCGGGTGGCGCGATCTACCATATTGGCGGCCGAATCCTCACAAATGAATGGGACGGCGGTTAAGACGTTGGGTTGGGAAGAGGGGTATCCTAATATCCAGAGCCAAAATGAGCGGGCTCAGTGATGGTGTCGAAGACGCTATCCTAGAATGGACAACGTACGCTGCAAGCTGCCAAGTCTATGCCTAGCCGATTATAGATCCCGTTCGGCGGCACAGGGCGTCGCTTGTTGGATCAAAGGGGGATAAATGTTGGTATTGTACACGATAACATTGCGGTGGTATGCAAACTCACCTGTAGTCAGTGCAACTGGCTCTTGCTGGAATTTGGAATTTGAGATTGATGAGTCAGCCCTGATTCGACTGTCTCGTCGTCGGGTACCGGAGTGCTATTGGTGGTGCTGAAGGGTGTTGGAGCACAATGCCCAAGCTTGGTTGCTTGGGTGGGCAGACAACTGGTAGTTGATATGAGACCTGTTATGGGTTACACCAAGCGCTGTGAGTTCAGAATGGAGGATAACGTCAACCCTCTCAGCTGGGGCGCTTCTTTGTCTCCAACAAGGCCACATGGCAGGCACGACTTTACCGAGCTATAAGATGACATTAGTCTCTGCACTGTGGACGACGAACACGTTGAGGTTTCCGCGGTTAGGGTGTCAGAGCACGAGTTTTAATAACACAATGTTGTGGTTAACCACCGTGTAGACACAAGTGGGAGGGAATAAAAATAAAATAGGGGCACAACGCGGCACGAATCAAGTGCAAAGTGCAATTTTTTTTTAAACAAATAAACGCGGCTCTCCACTGCGCCTTTTTGCATTCCCACCCAAAGTCAACAACCACGGACATTCCTGGGATCCTTCTATGTTGGCAAAGGGATGCCAGTATACTCATCGTATCCTAGCGCGAGGTTGAGGTTCTGAACAGTCGTTGTAGTCAGTCTGACATCCTGTCCACGCTTAGACGGGCAAGTCCTACCTGGAGACACTGGGTCGCAGCACCCTTTAGAAGGTTATCCAAACCACCCTAGAAATGTGATTAGGTTTCAAGACCACCGCAATACAGCATGAAATGGCACCTACAACTACAACTGCGCGATCACCTTGGCTGTGTACTTGGAAGCCACCAACTACCCAACCGTGCTGATCCTGGACATCCTTGACCTCCACAATAGTCCTTTGGAGCCTCACAAGCTTTTCATTCGCGTACTTTTTTTCGTAGAGTGCCTTGAGCCCACGAGCAGAAAGCTGTTGACTGAGTGGCATGCTCAGCATGGAAATGATGCCGCTGAACCACGGCGCTACACTCGGCACGAACGCGACCTTCATGCTTTCTGTTCCAAGTGGTAAAAGACGTGAGAGGTGCGCTCCTGCCTCGCGCTCATGGATATGATCCGTCAAAGCGTACGGCCGGACGCCGCTATTGAGGTCCTCGGCACTAATTTTTGGGATACTTGTAGGCCGCCCGTTCGGATCTTGGGGACCTACAACCGTCCCTGCCCCGCTGTAACCCGACATTCCGAACACAGAGGGCCATGCAGGACGGGCGAGGAAAGGGAGTAGAGGCGCGATCAACAGCTGTGTTGATGTGGCGTAGCAGCCAGGGTTGGCAATTCGCTTCGCGGCACGTATGGAATCTCGAGAATACAACTCTGATAGCAAAACGACGTAATGACATTCAAACTTTGGCATTATGTTACATCGATGGGGAACTCTCACCAGGGAGTCCGTATGTCCATCCACTCTCAAAACGATAGTCCGCACCGAGATCGACTATGACACTTCCTACCTCACTGCCCCCCTTGCGCTCCGCGGTGCCACGGTCAACAGCGTCAACAAAAGGCTTCGCGGCACCATTGGGTAACGCAAGAACCCAAGCATCGACTTCTCCATCTTTCTCCATCCGTTGTACGTCCTCTACGGAAAGGTTAGAATATGTGATGGGCGATTTCGTGTATCCTTCAAGTGGGTAGCCTGCAAGCTGGCGGGAAGAGACATGCGTAAGGTTCAGAAAGGGATGTCCGGAGAGGAGGGATGTCAGCGCTTGTCCCGTGTATCCTCGCGCCCCGATTAGAGCAAGTCGCTTGTGTTCTGTGGGGGGGCTTGACGGCGCAGACGTCGCGTAGCTTCGTGTGGACCCTGGCATACGACGTGCCAGAGTCGAGAATGGTTGTGTACCACTCGGAGTGGCGGCGGGACGATGGGGAGACGCAGATGGACCAACTGGAAGGTATGAACGGTCAATGCGACCGTTCGCTTCAAACTCCCTGACAACTCGTTCAACTTCGCTAACACTTTGAATACCATACCAGAATAAGGTCCTTCCAGAACGGGTGAAGCTGCCATCCGCGCGCTCAAAGTGCCATGCACGGTTCTCGTCGTCCGCATGTGCGGTCCAGAATAGACGGCGGTAATCCCTTCGCACGGCATTGAAGACGTTGTCGACGACGTTGTTGAGAATACCGTTGCGCGAGGCAAGAAGTTTTGTCATGACAGGGATTTCATCCTCTGGGTGAGCTACGATGGCAACAACGTCCAAGGGTTCATCGCCATAAAGGGTGTATGGTGTTTTTTTGAGATCATTAAGCACTTCGGTGACGCTCTGCTGCTCCGACAGAACGTCTGGATCACGGTCACGAATAACTTGCCGCAGGCGATCCGCGCCGAGCGAGTCGATGGAATCGTGTTTGAACAACTTGTACCCACGGCGGATAAGAGTGCCTGCTCCACTATCAGTGAAGAGCTCTTTTTGCAAGGAGTCCGATGTGATAATGGCAACAGATGAGGAACGAGGAAGGTGATCTAAGAGTTCTTTGATCTCCCTGAGCTTCAGCTTTGTTCCATACTTGACCCAGGGTTGTTTCATGAGATCGGCGTATTCCTGGAAACAATGTTTCACAACCGTGGAAGGATTGGTCCATGAGTGCAACATACTTCGTCGAGATTGATGACATCTAACTTTTCACCGCTAATGCCATGAAAAAGGCCGCCTTTTTGATTGAGAAAGACGATTTTAAGAGGCTCAAGCTCCTTAGCGAGCTCCCCCGCTGCAATGTCGGCGTTAACGTTGAGAATTTGCCCATCTGCGCTCTCGGCTAAACTGGGAAGAATGGGCAACGCGCCGGCGCGGATGGATGCCTCGAGAGGGCGTTTGTCAACCCGGGTAATTTTGCCAACGAGACCGTATTTCTCACGGTCGAGATAGTCCGCGGTGAAGACGCCGGAAGTTATGGGACGGGCCCTTGTTCCGAGTTTCTCCAACGCGGAAACAATCTTCAAATTCTCATCCAAAAATACACGGCGAGCAATTTGTAAGGTTTTTGCATCTTTGAAAGGATGAGAGGAGAAGGGGGCAATGGCAGAAAAAGCGTACTAGTCACACGAATACCGTCGATGTATTCTGGCACCACTCCACCGCGTTCCATAAGTTCGTTTAGCTGGGGTCCTCCTCCATGGAGAATGACAGGATAGAGGCCAACGCGATAAAGGAAAGTGAGGCTCAGAGCAAGGTCGTCAAGCTGTCCCAAAACACCACCGCCAACTTTTATTACGGCAAACTTTGCAGGTTGAGAAGGGTTTGAAGAGGATGAGAATATACGAAGGTAACGTTCGACCTCGCGCTTGGTCCCGATTGAGTACAAGAGCCGGGTGATGGTTTCCTGCAAAATGTTAGTGTACAAGATAAGGAGAGGTGATTTGATTTGACTGACCCTGTCTGTTTGTGCGACTGAGTGAATGTACCTCCTTGTTGAGTTAAGAATGGGACGACGACAATGAGCGACGAGGGATAGGATCATCGTGGTTGATGGGGGATAAGATTTAAAAAAAAAGTACGGGTGTTACCGCAAAATCCGTGGCTGGTGGCGGGAAAGGCGAGGCGATGCTGGCTGGCTGATACTTTTATGAGAGCGAATAACACATTGTCCTCCCTCGAGTCCACCCATCATCATGTCCTCCTCGGACCCCCCTCAAATCCGTCTTTCCCTCCCCCAGTCTGCGTCCACTTTTAAGCGCTCCTTTGAACAGTTCGGTTTCGATCTCGAATCATCCGCTGCGGCCAGCTCAAGCCTCGCAGATGAACATCGCCCTGGCCCAAGTAACACTGATAGAAACAAGAGGGCCCGCAGTAGTAGCGTCACCCTCAACTCTGTGGAACAAGCCCACGTCGTGGACAGCTCTCCCAGTTCTAGTTCATCTCACACCATATCATCCGGTTTATCCCATCACCCTGTTGCCAACCACAGCGACGCCCCGCCCCTGGCGGCAGCAACGCGCTACCCACAGGCGCCAGAGACTGTCCCAGCTTTTCCTTCCGCCTTGGGCGGCGAACTGAGCCACTCTTCCTCAGGACTGTTTCATTCACCGCCTCTGGAAGCTTCTCCCGTCCAGCCAACGACGACCTCAGTCTGGTCCAATCCGTTGTCCTCTACGAATTCCGGAACTGAACAAAATGACCAATTTCGCATCTCCATGGAACGCTTTCGTACATTTGATAGCCAGATTTCCAGCATTCGTTCTCGTCCCTCACCACTTCCTCCCCGCGCCCCTCTCAACTCTTCCCCATTGCCACCCTTGACCCTTTCTTCCCCAACCGAACACGCCCATTCGCACACGAGTTCTGCCGTATCCCTTCCCTCAGTAGAGTCTTTGAGCTACTCGTCCACTCCTGCACAGGCACCCGCATCAGCGCCCCCACCCACCGCACCGCCATCAGCCACATCTCCCGGTCAGTATCATTCCGACATGTCATTGCGTTTCGAAGAGTTTGGGGAGTTTAGAGAAATGGTGGGCTTCTTCCAAGAACAGAATCCAAATTCTCCAAGCATAGGCCGCCCCGCTTTCAGACGTCGCCATCAAAGTCCACCACATGACAACTCAGACCGGCCCCGTGTCGGCCCATCCCTCCGACGTTCCACACCGAGGCACATGGCGGAAAATGTCTCAAGAAATTCTACCATGCATCTGTGGCCCCCACTCCGAAGGGGTTCCCTCCCTGATGACCATGATGACTCTGACGACGAGTTTGGTGGTCGTCTTAACGTGCAAGGCAGAGGATCGTTAGATCACCCTAGGTCTCGTCTCGATTCTTCCCTTCTGGCTAGTAGAATAAGAAGGTCAATGGACGACCAGGAGGTTCATACGCCTCTCAGTCGAATCCCTCCCCCTCCCTTCTCGTCCATGGCGTCATCGCAGGGTGAACCGAACTCGACCCAACCTGTGAATAGCCCTCGTACACAGGAGCCGGGGCGACCCAATAGGCACGAACTCTGGCCATTTCATTCTCCAAGGCTACCCGTTTTCGCGGAAGCCGTTCGTACACTACTGGACCACGCGAGGCAGAGGACTAGTTATGCTAGCGAGCGTCGCACCGGGCGATCTCGCAGCCCCGGGTCCGGTGTTTTCTCGAGTCCGTGTATCTTGTTGTATCTATTGGATCGCGCTAATCCAGTTAAAATTCTTACCTCCTTCCACAGGTTCGGTGTCTCCTGCACATTATGATTGGTCCTTTGACTATCCTGAGTTCTCATCATCAGAAGACAGCCCCTATGAGCTAGACCTTCCGACGCCATCCCGTTGGTCGAATGAAGAGAATGCGATACCCACTTCGCGTATTCAAAGAGAGACCTCAATTTCGCGTCAGGTGCCATGGCGGAGTTCCCTGCCTTCAAACGAGGCGACACAGTCAGGTGAGTAACGTGCCTTTTCCCCAAGGTGCCCCATGCAGTTGTTATCCTTGGACTCTGACCAATATGGCAAATAGACCCCGTCTGGCGGCGACCCTCTTACACCGACCACTATACTCCACATCCCTCATCCATTCGTACTGGCGGTGGGCGTGGCGACGGAGCAAATGACACACCCCTCACACGTGCGCCTCACGCCACCGAACCCAACACCATTACTACTGAAGTCGGCCCAGGACGGTGGCGGGGCGTTCCCCGTGCAGAACTAAACTACGGTCTCGTCCACGAGCACAACATGAGTAGTACAGCCAACTCAAGCGCTATTCTCAGTGACGGACCGCCGATAGACCACCCCTCTATCGCAATGCGGGACTTCATATGGCCGCCGCAACATCCCCAGCCACCCTCTCACGTCGCATCCCATGATCTGAGCACACGACGACCGTCAGAGGCCTATCAATCTGTGCAACCACCGGAAGTCGGGGGTATGATGGCCATCGATGCCGATGTCTTCAGGCCGGACGAATTGCCAGAGGTACCTTTTTCGAGGCATGCTGCTGCCCTCTTCTCCTCACGTGCACCATCGTCAACACTTGAATCAACATCTCATCGTCGCCCGGACGCTATTGGTCTTGACCGCGTAAACGAGTTGTCATATCACCCATGGACAAGTCGACTTGAAGAGGATCTCATTCTTTCCGCTTCGCGTCGGCGCGCAAATGCCGGGCAGAGGAGGCATCGTGCCTCCCCAGAACCAGAGCGCTCGAACACGACTCGACGGCCTGCCGCCGCAGAGCCCTTTACGATTTCTACCGGTCCATCTCGGGTCCTAGATATCGAGGAATTCGAACATGGACCGTTCCGTGCGACCCTCGAGCGCTTGGAGAGACAAGTTCGGCAAGGTCGGCAGGACCAACAGATGATGATGGAACGACAGGCAGAGATGGATCGTCTACGCTCGCGACTGGATGAGCTACAGTCTCAGGAAAGACTAGTCCTCCCATCGCGTGCTCCAACCCTACCACCGCTGAGACTTGACCCTGAGCTTTTCGCTCCTGAGTTTCCCCACAGACAGTCATCACCTACACCCCCAGCCAATATCGAGACACCTCCTGTACGTTGCTCTAACATCATCCCGAAGATCGTGCTGATCCCTCCGCAGTTCTACCGTGTAGATCTGGAAGCAGAACGTCGTCGTCGTAGCTGGCAGAGACCGAGAGCAACCAGGCCTTCTTTACCTCATTCTGGTGATTCAGCAACACATACCCTTCCCGAGGGTCAGAATGCCCCCCCAATTCCTGAGCGTGAACGAGAACGCCACCGCAGGCCTGGTACCTTGGAGCTGTGGAGCCCCGTAGACGCTGAAGATGCAATCTTTAGCATGTCAACGTCAACGCCCACGGGCGACAGTGGTTTTCTCACGCGTGGCTTGGCGCGCATGCGTGAGGAATTCCAGAGCACGGATGGGCAACAACCACGACGTGAACCACGCGGCAACCCGCCATGGGGCATGGATCCTGGGCGTCTGGCGTCCAGGGAGCCACCCGTAGATGCGCTACGCTTATCCCGCCCACTTGTTTGGACCACCCACGCCCCAGGTTCGTGGGAAAGTGAAATACGTAGTGAGGTCCATCCTGCGGGACCAAGCCCCGGACCACCCGTGGATGCCCCTGTTCGCGGACGTCGCCGTCGTGTCAATCAATCGGCTCTGCCTCCGCAAGGCCGCAATGTGTCTGAGGATGAGCGGCCCGTTGGCGCGCGCAGGGCATCATCGACCTCACGCTACGCGGCAGCTCGCAGGGCAATACGTGATCCCGTTCTCGATCGGGTTCAAAGGGTGATCCGTGGCGGTCCACGAGAGGGCGGTCTTTCAGGTCGCTATGCCCGACGGAATGCTGGCGACTACGTCGTAAGTCGTTGAGCGCTCTGTGGGGTCTTCACTGGCTGACTTGTGATTCCCACAGCGCGATGAGGACTTTGACACGTCCTATGAGAACCTGTTGTCTCTGGCCGCGACCATCGGTGACGTGCGACCGCGACACACCCCAGACCACGTTATCAATTCACTGCCAAGTGCCACCTTCAAAGAGTGGCGCAATGCCGAGAGCGACCAGCGTTGCCCTATCTGTCTGGACGATGTGAGCACATAGCAGTCACTCTTGGCTCCCTTCACTTTTATAACCTGACATCTGCAGTACCAAGAGGACGACCTAGTTATGAGACTGTCTGAGTGCCCTCATTGGCTGCACAAAGGTTGTTTGCAGGTGAGACCATAGCCCAACTTATCACATACACCATAGCTAACCTCGGAGTAGCAATGGCTTAGGGGCGCCACAACCTGTCCCGTCTGTCGCCAGCGAGTCCGCTGGCCCCAACCCACACGTCGGGAGCGCGGTATTCGGGCAGGTTCCCAACCAGGCTCTTCCCGTGCTGTGGACCGAAGCACCCTTGACATCGCCCGTGAGATTCACGAGCACGTGCGTATGGCCCTCCCTGATTATGGTTATGCGGCAGCCATCATCCACACGGATATCGCGGCAACTGGAAGCGGATCGGAAGTGGGGAGGGAGATTGCACCCCAGGACGGGGACGTTGATATGTCGTTGGATTGGGACATAGCGGGTCCCATCTAGACCCTATGAATCGCATTCATGTTTTCGTGAATCTCTAACCCATGGTATATCTCTTACAAATCTCTAACACTCACAGCTTTTCGTATTTGTGTCGTTTCCCATGTCGCATTATCTGTACGATTTGTCACCATTAGCATGATGTTTGCACGAGCCTATTCAAATATTGTACGTTTTACATACTCACCCGCCAACCCGACCACCAAACATCTTCGAGGATTATCCCCTTCTGTAAGGACAAACATTGTGGTACAGTCGAAGCCCTCCTAAACCATACCCCTCGGGAGCCGCTCTGGGCTATGCGGTTTGAGAGAGTATGTGCTTTCAGGAAGCCACCAAAAATAGACGAAAAAATTTGATTAAAAATCCAGAGAATTTGATACACTATATTTGTAAAGTAAAAATCAACGCTTTCAAAGCAGTACTACTTATATATGATGAAAGTAGTCAGTAATGTGGGTGCTTGTCAGTGCCTGTGACCTCTCCAATCGCATCCGACGTCCAAACGAGGCCAAAATTGCCTCAAGGTTGCGTGCGACTGGGTCATTAATGTGTTCAACATACCTGGTGATGACAGTTGCCGCTTGGAGCACCTCACGATATGTTGGATGGGGCTCCATCACCGCATCGTCCTCTACATCATCACCCATGGGCTCTTTGTCCTGTGAATTGCACGCGGCCAACACAGCCTGACATATTTCTTCATTGGTCGTCTCTTCCATCTGGGTTTGTCGAACGCGTTTTGCAGTCCGTGCCCCACTGCAAGCCCATTCCTCTCTCCACCTCTCCTCCTCCTTCACCCATGCGGAGACAAGAGGTTGCTTGATTCTGAGGTTTGGGTATATTTCATCGAAATGTTTTGCAGTCTTGGATTGGTTTTCGTCATTGGCATGATACCAATCCAAGATCTCGATGCGCTGTCCTAGTGTTGCGTTCTCCTTCTTGGTGAAAACTGGCACGGGTTTCTGGTCATCCTCCTTAATGGGCCCTTTGTGTGAGTGTTCCGGGCCTTCGGTTGGTCAGTTCCAGCCATAAGACCAGGAAAATACCGGACGCACGCCTTCGTTTTTTTCCTACGATCTTGCTACTAAGTTCACCTGCAGCCCCATATAGTTTCTTCACCACACCCTTTTGTTCGTCATCCAGTGTCGCAAATGCCTGCTCGTAGTCCGAGGCATTCTCCAAGGCCTCCAGGACCAGCTGCTCGTCCACCAAATTGGCATCGTGGTCGAGCCATTGCTCATCTTGTGATGAGATTGACTTCCTTTCTGCTAGTTGAGCTTGAAGCGCCTCCTTCCTCGGTTTGACTCGATTTTCAAGGACTTTTAGCCCTTTTCGGAGCGCCTCAAGTGGGTTCAATGGCATGGTTTTCACGGAAAGTGTATGAATATTACGTGTTTCGGTATGTTGACATTTCAACACTCCGTCTATCGTCTATGCTAATTTGGACTACGAAGCCCTTATAACCCATACCCCAAACCCCAAAAAGCCCACATTCCTCAACAACTCATTGAACTTTCCAGTGCGGAACTTTGCCTTAATATTAGTTGGCCTGTTGTTAGTGTCTCTCAGAATCCACATGCCCCATAAGTTCAAACTCAAGACACCTAGACCTCTCCCAAGGGGTATGGGTTATAAGGGCTTTGACTGTAGTAACATGTATGGGGTTTGGGTCACAGGTATGTGTTATTGGGTATCACGGATGTATGGGCTATTGACTGGTTTTCCCTGCGTACCAAGTTGGGAACCCAAAAATTCTATGAGGTCCGAGAGAGTATGGCATTTCCAGGATATGGCTTAGGAGGGCTACGACTGTAGTACTATAGTGGTATGCAATCTCTGCTGTTTTTGAAACATCGACCTTGGCACGAGTTTTCGACGAAACGGAACTATTTCCCTCACTCAAAATACTTAATAGTCATATAATACATGCAGCCAATGCCCCAGATCTGAGGCGGATTTCCGTTGCCTCGGTGGGAAACGATTTGTCGCACCCTTGACGAAGGGCAGAACTCGCCAAGCTCACGCAGGCCAAAGAATGTAAATCGCAGGGACATCGGAGATTACTCTCTATCACGGTCCGTCACTTTGTTAGTCGGCAATTGAGACTCTCAAAAATTATTTGCTCTAAACGCCGACAAAACGAATAAGGAATTCACAGGGTTGGGGCCACGTATCAGGTAAGTCAATAACAACATCAGACAGACAGTGAGACTAATGCCAAGAAACCGCGCATGTGATAAAGTCTATGTTAATTCGGCTCTTCACTGGCTTCACCTTTCATAGTGGCCTGCCGTGGCGTTATAGTTTGGCCCTCGGCAGCTCTCTATCAATGTGTGCACTCACCCTTTTGTACGCGGGTCTATGAGAATCGATGTCAGGGTGATATTCAGGAGTTGAGTACTGCAACGCCTACCGCTCGTGAACACGCTCGACCCAAGCTTTCGTCTTTGGCCCTATCAAGTCTGGGGCTGACTCTGCAATCTTCTCCAGACCAAAGGACATCATATAATCGGCCATCGTCGGATCTGGACCACCAGCGAACCAGCCGGTGGGAGATTTCTCAAGTGTGTCCTCGACCTATAGTAGGGATGAGACCACGAAACATACGAGCTCGAGGTAAGGGCGGTGCACATATTGGAGATTTCGTTTCAGCGGGTCCATAACAAGTCCAGCATTGAGGGTGGACAATACGGCCCTAAATAGCGGGCGGATAAAAAACGGTGCCTTGGCGGGTGCCATAGAAAAAACGTATTTGTTGACCAGGGGAGGCATGAATGTGCCCTCCGCAAAGTGAGTGACTGGTGGGGTATTAGTTAGACACGAAAGATATTACAATGAGCGGACGTCACAATAAAGGTCTATCACTTCTCCCTCCTTAGGTGGCGCAACGCGCCCGTTCCCGTATTTATTGATGATGTACTCTTGGTTGGAGTGTCAGTCCGAGTGGGCGACTGAAAAGACAACGTACGCACGAATGATGGCGCCACTTTCTGCGAGGGTCACATCACCATCGGTGATGACGGGTGATTTTCCCAATGGGTGGATCCTTAGCAATTCGATCGGAGCACGCTTATTTTCGTCGCGCTTGTAGACCTTGATCTCGTAGGGCACCTCGAGCTCTTCCTGATAAATGGGCAAGAGTGTGCAGTGTCAGTGACGGCAGAGTTTTGATGGCGACGGGTGAATGTGACAAACGAGGAGCCAAAGGATGCGCTCGGAGCGTGAGTTATTTAGGTGGTGAAGAACAAGTTTGTTAGGCGACATGAGTGCAGTACCAAGCCGTCAACTGAGAACGAGTCGCCAGACCAGTACTAGTAATGCCGCGGCAGCAGGCCAGCGCACTCCCCCGAGAAGAGTATATATTACCCCCGGCCAAACGTAAAATATGGAATGCGTCTTCTTCGTGATGTGTGGATCACGTCCAGAAATGAGAAACGGCGAATCCCGAAATTCGATCCGACGGGTTGGCCACTTGTGCTCATCGGATTCACCCACCCGTCGCCATTTGACAGCGACGATGCTCTCAGTGGCACTTGTCGTCCTTCTTTCTTATTTCGTTTACCGTAAATTCGTTGGACAGGCAGCCCCCCTTCCTCCAGGTCCGAAACCGTGGCCACTGCTGGGTAATATAACCGACCTCAGACCGAATGAACTCTGGCTGCTTGCCTCGGATTGGGCAAAACGCTATGGTCGGTCCCTTCGAATCTTTCTCCTCTTCGACCTCTCCAAAACACGTCCCAGGCGACGTCGTATACTTGCACGTCTTCGGCCAGGGTCTCCTCTTTTTAAGCTCTCATGCTGCCGCCATCGAACTCATGGAGAGACGGAGCGCGATTTATTCTGACAGAGCACCTCTTGTCATGCTCACGGAGCTGTTCGTCCCTTATGCCGACACGGTCTCACCCTCTGCTGACCATGACCATTTGTACGTTTTTTCCAGCTGCGGTGCTGGACACATGGTACGCGTTCTGGCGTTACGATACCCCTACGCACTTCGGAATTCTACTGTACCTCTAGGTTGCCTTCACGCGTTATGGAGAAGAATCTCGTCGTCAGCGACGTATCATGGCGCGTGGTCTTGGGCCAGGGAGAATTCCTCAGTACCGCCCCCTTATCACTGCATCTACGCGCCCACTGTTGCGTAGTTTGATTGCCTCAAGCGGTCGTGATTTTGTCCCCGCCATTCGCCGCTACGCCGGTGGTCTCAACTTAAGTGTCGTCTACGGTCTTGAAGCGACGCGTGACGATGATCCCGCATTGCTTAAAGCCGAAGGAGCAACTGACGTACTGGCCAATCAAATCACCGCCGGCGGCGGTCTTTGGCCAGTCGATATCCTTCCTTTTTGTGCGTCCATGTTTTCCGCCGCTTTGAACACAATGCGAGTGCTGACAGAACGTATAACTCAGTGAAACACCTGCCTCTATGGTTTCCCGGTGCAGGTTTTCTTCATAAGGCGGCCGTGTGGAAGGAGATAATCATCGACTCTGTTGATTTTCCCTTCTCCCTTCTAAAGGCAAATATGGTACGGCTGCGCGACATTCGGCGATGTATATGTGCTTAAAAAATCCTTCTCCCATAGAATGCTGGCATAGCACCTCCTTCCTTCTGTTCTACACTGTTACAGGAATTGGACCCCGCGGTCGCAGCTCTCGGTATTGAGGAATTTGACATCAAGTGGACCGCGAATTCAATGTATGCGGGCAGCATAGATACCGTAAGTGAACTTCTTCATTCGTTTTGGTAGGACATCTGACTATTGTACGCAGACAATAACTTTTACTCAACACTTCTTCTTAGCAATGCTCGAGCATCCCGAGTACATGAAGCGTGCTCAAGCTGAGCTTGATGGTGTGCTTGGTCCAGGTCCTGCCCGTTTTCCCACCTTCGAGGACCGGCCCCATTTGCCATTTCTTGACGCACTATTTTCTGAAACGCTACGCTGGGGTGTAGTCGTCCCACTTGGTGCGTTGCTTTGATCCATCCTCGCATGACAGTGCCGTTCTCATACACGTCTAGGCCTACCCCACAGAGTGATGGAGGATGATTTCTATGACGGTCGTTTCATCTCCAAAGGCACCCTCGTCTTCGCCAACGTTTGGGCAATGTTAAGGGACCCCGATGTCTTTCCAGAACCTGACAGTTTCTACCCAGAACGCTATCTCGAAAAGGTTGACGATGAGACGGCTCGGCGGCGCGATCCCCGCGGGTTTGTATTTGGCTTTGGTCGCCGCCGCTGTCCTGGCATCCATCTCGTCGAGAGTTCCATATGGCTCATGCTCGCAACCATACTCGCGATGCTGGACATCGAGAAGCCACGCGATGAGAATGGTAAAGAAATTGAGTCCGACGTGAAGTTTGAGAACTCTGTGTTCCGGTCTGGTTTCTTTGCACCCAAAACGAAATTCTTCTGCTCATCGACGACACATAGGACATCCACTCGTTTCGATGTTATCCTCCGCCCTCGATCTGACGCGGTTCTCAGGCTCGTTGAAGAAGAGACCTAAGGTGAAGGTGCACACGCACTAGTCCGAGCAGCATTCTTTTTTTTCTTTTTCGGATGATTCTCGCTACTATACCAGGTCCTGTGTTGGCATGATGAACGGAAGACTGTCTTGGAGCGGTAAATGCTATCATTGATTCCTATGATACCCCACTGCACTACATACGATACACAGACTGTTGTCTTTGTTTTACAGAATACCCAACCTCATAAAAGCTGTCTAGATGGGCGATGAATAGTGCAACAGGTAGAAAAAGGACACTTGGTCAGACTTTACGGAGCATAAGTAGGCTTAACCAGATCTGTTGGGCTCAACCAACGTATGGGATGCGGCCCCATCGCAAGCGCAGAAAACCTGGGCGTTGTACTAAGAGCATACTAGTAGAACTGCCTCTGGGGATCGGTTCAAAATGCGACTCGCCCCTCCTACTTACGAGGTATTTTGCACACCCAACTACGTCAAGGCGACGAATGATGTTCTGATTGTGCGAGATCTCGCGGCACATTATGCTGCATGTTTATATGAAATTCGGAAGGAAAAGATGTACAGTAGGTAGGCTAAGATTGCTCCATCTAATTATTTAAGTGGCGCCACCATTGTGTGGGAAATCCCTCGATCATTTCATTTCCGGCGTCATTGACAACGTATACTGTACATTCATCCTGGAGGGAGGTTCTGTGGCATAATTTCTCTAATGGGAGAGCTCACGAGTAGGAACCACTTCAGGGCAAGACACCCTGCCACGTCGATTCGAGAATTAGGAGGTCTGAGAGGGTTGCGATTCCTCCGATGAGGAGAGACTCGTCAAAGATGACATGATGTCCCAGTCAGTTGCCGCCACATCTACGCGGCCATTGTCAATCTGCGCACAGGGTGCTGCATCGAGGGATCCTGTCGGAGCAGTTTGGGATAAAGGAGAGAGAGATAGATATCTTTCGAGAGACTGAGAGGTTGGCACCACCTCTGTCGATTGCGTCACGGTCGTTCCAGGGCGATCATCGGGGATTGAATTGTCTAAAGTCGCTCTGTCAGCACTACGACTAGGATGTGTCCACTCACCGGGTACGTCCTCTGAATCTTCCTCCTCCTCGTCTCTTCTGAGGCGCGCGGCGTCAGATATCATCTTGGTCGACCACTCCTTGTGGACCTTCTTTTTCTGTATCCTCTCGTCAACGGTCCTGCAGACCTTTTCGATGTTCTTTAGGTGCCTAAAAACGGAGTTGTCAGGACGCGAGACAGAGGCGGCGGCGAACCTCGAGTTTTTTGGCCCGGCGCCACTACCACGGCGGGCGAGGCTGCGACGATGACGCGGAGAACGTGACGAGGTTTGCGTTTCGGCATCAAGGCTGCAGGGCGTCCCCGCAGGTGTAGAAGAAGGCGAAAAAAGAGAAGAGGAGGTCCATGTTTGGCGGATGAGCCTGGACTGTTGCGTAGAAAGGCACAACGGGTCCTCGGGTCTGTTTTGGTCATCCAGGAGTGCTACATGATCAGACCGCCTTGAGAACACGTCTACAATTACTGCGAGGAAACGCGAAAGAAAAAACGCACGTGCTGTGTCGCACGCATCGTCGGTCCTTTCTCGAAGCTGCTCTAGGGCGGTCGGAGTGCTCTGCCAGAAAGCCCGATCGATGGAGGCCTCGTTGCAATTGGACTGCGAAGAACTGGGTTGCGATGAGTAGGGGTAGGAGAGGTCTCGGGCCATGATATGTAAAATAGTCGCGCTGGGGGAAAAGTGCAGAGGGAGAGAGAGAGGTGGTACCCTTCGTTTCGTCTTGGTGGCTTCATGAATGAACGACAAGTGGCACTTCCGAATCGGGGTAATAAAAGAATGCCACCGCAAGCCGCCCGCCACATCGCATGAAATCATTGTGGTGGAATGGTAGAGTTTGCATTGTTCTCTTGCACTCGAATGCTTGGCGCTCAGAAGCTCATTCTGCCGGTCTCGTTGTCAGCTGGGAGTTTTCCATTACCACTATTTGCTATATGGAACGCAATGATATCGATACAGGAGTCGCACTATCCCAAAAACCATATCATAGGAATCAACGAAGGTATGCATCAACGTGTGGACAGTACAACGAATAGTCCGAATAAAAAGCCCTCTTACATATCATTGAAGCCCGCTGCGTACGCGTCTTGCTTGTGAATTTGTAATATTTGTAGGGGTAGTGCCGGGCGAGGGCGGTATGCTCGACGCCACACTCGGAGGTGCATCCCCGTTGATGATATCTTGAAGCGATGCCTCGAGCGCATCAACGCGCTGTGACATTTGCATCACTGTGCGAAATTAAAGGCATTGCTTATGAACGACGAGCTACAAGGCCAATGGGAATGAGGATGGGGACCACGCACTACGGTCGATGATCTGCGAAGACATGTCGTCGAACTTGGCATCAAGCTGTTCTAGCAGCGTTTCTACCTGAGAAAAAAAGACGAGGAGACAAATTCCTCAGTTAGTTAGACTATTGGCGGGAGAAAACCGTGGGAGGAGGGAAAGGTTGGTGCGCAAATGCAACGTACGAAGGCTGTGAGCTCGTGCGGGCTCGAGATATCGGCCGGGTTAGCGAGCGGCTTTGAGGGCCCTGGGGAGGAACCGCGTGATGCGACAGGCGTCCTGGAACCCTGATCTCCTTTTGAAGAGCTGTTTGAAATGGCCACCTTGAGCGGTTGGGCGGAGAGGGACGATGACATTTGTGAAATGTGGTCGGTTGGTCGGTTGTACGAGTACTATCTGTATGTACCTGTTGCCATGTTGGTCCCAGTCCAGTCCCGTGACGCTGAACCCCCGTTGTTGCCACGCTCACGACCGCTGATACTGTATAACTTCCGACGAGTTGCCATCTGGTCCGGGGAGCGCACGACCTCCAATTTCCTCCATGGCGATAGCACAAAGACCGCCGGCGACCGGTGACCAGATTACTGTGTAATGTATGCATGCGCTGTAGCCCCAGCACGTTTGGCCACGTGCCGCCCTCTGAAAGGACTCCACCGTATTAATCAAACCGTCTGAAGCAAAGCACTTTGCGTCGAGGCGGACAAGGACAAGATCCAATCGATCAATCAAACCCTTTTCATGCGTCTCCTTGTTCCCCTTTTCGTCCTAGATCCGCTCTCCATTCTACACCTTAGCCTTTACTGTCGCTGGAGCTGCTGGAGCTGGAGAACGTCGCCGCCTGGCCTGGTCTCGGCCAAGTAGGCAATCAGGCGTCGCCTCAAGTCTCTCCTTACGCCCGTTCCGATTTCCCTCCGCACGTTCTCGGTCTTTCAGGAACGTGGCCTCAGCTCTCCTTTCTCTCTTCCCTTCTACTCCTTCGATAGATCACTGTACTACAAACCGCTAAATTTGGTTGTCGTGGTAGGGCGCTCCGCTTGCGGGGAGCTGCATACTCATGGGTTACACCTCTATAAAGAATTAACCGTCTTATCTGGCATATGTTTCACATTCACTTGGTAATGTGGGTCTTTATTCAAACGTTTACCAAGTGATCCCTCGTAGTCTGTTCTTTACGACACATAAGTCAAACCTATCAAGCATAATAGCGCTATTCTAAGTCGTGGGGTTACGCCGCGCGCGCAACTACGCTCCTGAGGGAGGCGGAGGTGCAACATGCTTCCCGCTTCCCTTTGCAAAGATGTCCTACGGGAGAAGATACGAGTTAGCGTGACCAAGAATGCCATTGTCGCTCAATTAAAGCTCACCTTGATGACACCGCGCGAGATCTGGAAAATAGCGCGGCGACTCTCATACAACGGGTACAACACCACAGTGATCGCGGAACAGAAGCACCAGATGATCCCGATGACGACCCATGCGGTAAGTCCGCGCACGCCATAGATGGTACTCGCGAAGAAGAGCGGGAGTGGGATCAAAATGAGCATGATAATAGTCTGATGAGCATCAAATCGTTAGAAATTGGTATCAGAGCCGGAGGGGATAAATCGCAGACCAGGGCAACTGAAGACCAAGCAGCAAAGCGGAAGGCCTCGTTGAGCGAGGCGGGGTCGAGGTCTGGATCAGGCGCGACGCCTTCGTCCACGTCTGATTGCTCCTTCTCCGATCCCTTATCGTCGTACGGGGCTGACACTTTGGGAACATTAACTCTGACATTCAATGCGCGAGTTGATTCAAAATCGAAGTCCTCGGGATACTGTGTGTTAAAGAGCGCTCAGTACAGTCACGGAAGGAAGGACAAATGGCTCACAATGAGCGAGGCTGCTACTGATATGATTCCACCAACACCAATGGACGCTAGATTTCCCGCAAGCATCTCATAATCGCCTCCAGACGTTGTGACGTTGATGACACCTCCGTTGAGCGTACTTGTGGTGACAAGCCACGCAATAAGGCCCGCGAAGAAACCGGCGATCGAGCCTCCGATACAGCCCCACTTGTTTGCACGGGACCAGGTAATGCAAATGGCGATTGGGACGACAGCCGAGCCGAGAATCACACCCATGAATGTCTGTCAACTTTCTTCAGTAATATTCTGGTAGTGAGAATTCATGGCAACCCACGTAAAGCCATCCCATCGAGATGCCAATATAATAGAAGATCATCCCGGCGAGGCCCATGCAAACCGCGAAGAAAGCAACCTTGGTAATGTCATTCAGACTAAAGAGTATGAAATGCGATCGCTTGACTCACCATCGCGTGCGAGACCTTGAGCACCTGCGCTTCTGTCGCGTGCGGGTTTATGTATCTCTACGAAATCCTTCATGAGCAAGGCGCTTGGCCATAATATCAAAGAGGGTTACCTTATAGACATCGTAGGTCAAAATTGAAGAAACGGCAATCAACTCTGCGGATGACGCGCTGGTGACGGCCAAGAAAAGTAAGACGAGCAGTATGGAAGCCCCTGCCTTTCCTAGAAGCGCCGTTGCGGCAGCGGAAGCGGGAAGACCAGCAGATACGTCTTCCTTTGAAAGGGTCCGCATAGCGGGATCGCCTGTGAGGGCTACAGCGGCCAGGCCAAGAGTGGTCGCGAAAGAGAACGGAATGGCAAACCTGACGACGTATTAGGTGATGTAGGGCAGAAAGCTCTGTGAGCGCACCATGCAAGGCCACCAAGTAGATATGCTTTCACACAGCTGGCCGGCTTGCTCGCTATGGCACGTTGCCAGTAGGCCTGGTCCTCAAAGACGGTTGCGAAATTGCCAACGACATTGATCACGCCAAAAATGAGCCCATTCTTCGACCGCATAGTAATATACGAGCCATGTGCATTGCCATCCACAGGTCTATCAACCGCAGCCGTCGTCAACAGTTCGTGCATCTTCGAGGGCGAACCAATCTTGGAGGAAGTGGCATAGACAGTGAAGATGAACGTGAGTATTATCGAAAACAGGACCGTTGTGTGTGTGCTATGAAGGGTCGAATTAGCCCAGGTCATACGTTGTATTGCCTTATGGTCAACCCACTAGTCGCAGAGAAGCGTCGCTCGCATGCCACCAACGACGACGTAGATGGCAACACCAAGCGGAATAAGGTAACACGCTGCGAGGGTATGCATGCCGGTTAAAACTGTCACCGTTGCAGAACCACCAAGGATAAGCATGGAGGACACGATGATATTCGTTGCTAGCCTGCGCAACACACGTTAACGACAATTGTCAAGTGCTGTAAATCCGACTGACCCAAAGAACATGAAGACGAAATGGGCCGTACGTCCCCATCGGACGTAGACGATCTCCAGCCAAGTGTGCGCATATGGGGCATTGAGCTTGAGCTTGGCCGCGAGCTGGTACGACAAAAGTAGTCAGGTTACGTAAAAGTGAAGATCAACTTGAGCGCTGACTTGTGCAAAGAGGAGGACCTGAACAGTTGCGCCGGAACCGTACCACCATGGACCAGAAATGCCATACTTGTATGCTACAGCACTGGATTGGAGCTTCGAAGGATGCATGATGTCAATCTACCAAAGAGGATGTATGGGGAATGAATAAACCTACAAGTGTGGCTGCCCATGTCCAGGCGGAGACAATCCCTGATGCAATGAGTCCTGGCTTAACGCTACGAGACGCACTGCTGAACTCCTCCGTATTTTTAGGGGAATAAGCCGTGTACCGCGCCTGGATTGCGGTCAGGCATATCATAAAGGCACTGAAGAACAGACCAATGCCTGCGCAGAACTTGACTTTCAGAATCCGGACGAGAGAGGTAAATGGTAGACGTACCGACGACTGACCCCCAAGTTTAATATTGATAAGCTCTCGAGAATGATGATGAGACTCCGGACGCACCGACGCCGTACCCAGCACCCTGGGGTAGGACAGGCTCATTGGCAGAAGACATAGCAGACGTTTCAAGGCGTGATATGGCAGATGATACTCAAGTGGAAATGGGGTAGCACCAGGGCCTTTCGCGGGAGAAAGAGCGGTCCAGGAAGGCCCCCAAAGCACAATGGGCTGCTAATTTATCTCAATGATTCTTCAGGAACGCATTCCGGGGAAAGGGGTGGGAGGCAAGTTGGTTCCCTGATAACGTCCAGGAAACTGTAGGAACCCTTATCACGACATCGTAACTGCCAAGGATATCCAGACTGTCGTTATCTCCCTCCTAACACGGGCGGGTGTGAGAGTCGATTCTTCCTCAGAACAGTGGCGTCGGTAGTGGCATTACGGCCCCGACAGAACTAAACTGATATGGTTAGGCGCTTTCACTAACGACAGATTGCCAAGGTGTCATTGGCACATGGACGGTTCAGTACGTTCAGTGGCAATTTCAGCTGGAGGTGGGAGACGGCATGCCGTTGTTGATGTTGATAAGCGATAAGCTCCCTGTCAAAAAATTCGTAGGGATTCAGTTATATAATACGCGGGGATGTGTCGTGTGCCAACTTTTGAGGGCGTCGAATGCCAATTTGGACATAAAGAAAGGGAAAGTCCGGGAGACAGAATGGCCTCCTTTCATTTTGACAAGACTAGACCTTGTGGGGAATTGGAAAAGTGTTTGTGAATCCCAATTTCATTGAAGGTACTGTATAGAAACCCGCGCGGGTTAGTGGGCCTGGGCAATTCTCTCCATCAATTCGAACGTCGTTCGTTGATTCCTCCAAGGCCACTTGCCCTTTCCGTAAGTACAGGCACAGGTCCACGCACCCTTATCTCTGTGAGCCTCGCTCGCGTCACAGAGAACTGGCTTCATGTGGCTTCTTTTTCGTAGACGCATTCCTCACCCGCGGGCAGAAATTTTCATTACGTTAGAGCAAATACGGACGAGTTCTTTATTTCCATCCCCTTTTTGCGTCGTTCGTCCGCGCCAGTGTTGATCGTACATATTGCAGATCACCAATAAGAACACTATCAATGCATATCAACATTGGTCCAATACATGTGATCGTACCCATAGTTCGTTGTTACACTCACTGTGTAGCTCCGACTATCATCCGTTCCCATGGGAGTGCTTCAAGACCAGAGCTCTTCCTCTCCGCAATAACACCGACTCAATGTATCAGCACGTATACTGACAGTCAGTTGCTCACGTTTTACATATCACGGTACCCCACAGGAAGGCGGCTTTGATGAGTGGCTCCTCCAAATCGCTTTCCTGCGTGTCATGGGGCCAAATATCCACATATTGTCGCGACAAATTACAGGAGATAAGAGAAAGAAACGTGATATTTCCTCACCAACGTAATCTTGGACTAGACATTGTTCATACCAGTGTTGTTTGACCTTACATATGGCCTCGATATCTTGGAACTAACAGGCGACATCAATTACCTTTCACGGAAACAGATAGATAAAAGATAAAAGATTCACGGACCAGAGAACACTTTTCCCTGATTTGCTTATGAATTCAGGATTCCATCATGGGTCATGGTCGGATTCGGTTGAGGGAGCCATTGGCGAATATACATGGTCCTCAGAGCTCGGAGCGGCCGTCCGAGCTCCCTCCTGCGTCAACTCATCTTGCCTCTGCAATGCATCTTCGACGCCGCTCGGTCTCATTCGTCGCAGTCGCAAAGATAGAGGGGACACCGGCTTGATATTCGCGGGTAATAATACCAGCCAATTAAAAGGAAATACCGAGAACATTCACAGTTTCAACTTGTCATCGATGTCATCCCTTGAATTTAAGATCACGAGAATGGCGCAGGGAGTCGTAAGCTCGGAGCTGTGCGGACACCCCCCGCCCAATAAGAATAACCTTTGTACATCTTATTGGTGTATTCTTTCATGATATTAGCATTCTAGGATCACATGGAGATTGGAGGACGAGGAGGTGTGTGGTTGGGTGTGTAAGTGGTGGCCGCTGAGGGCCCTCCGTCTCCAGCCTGGCGGCAGGTATTATGTAATCGCGCTAATTTTTTTAGGTCGAGACACGGAGAGGTTCAAGCTGGTGAAGAGTCTCAATGTCATCGTCGACACTCGGAAAACGACAAAGAGATCAGGAAGAGACACTCAATTCTCATGGGTTTGTCATGCTGTTTCTTCTTTCCTCAATCGAGCGATGTCGATGTCCTACAGGTCCACGCTATTCGTGTCTAATCTCCCATACACTGCGACATCGACCGATTTAAAGACCCTTTTCTCTGACATCGCCCCAGTGCGTTCGGCCTTTGTGGTCCTCGAACATGAAACGGGCGCGTCCAAAGGTGTCGGCTACGTGTCTTTTGCCATACCCGAAGACGCCAAACCGGCATTCGATACTATTTCTACGGATGGTCTCACTCTTGATGGGCGCAAGCTGCGCGTAGAATGGGCCGCGAACAAGGTATTCTTGCGTGCTTTGCCTCTTCGAGAATCACTGTCGATTATTGACTCTAGCCAAGTCGGGCAGAAAGGGGAAACAGAGCTTCCGCTTCTTCCCCACCCAAAGATGCTAAAGGCGTTACCCCACGACCCAAGCACCACGTACCTACTCCTTCACGAGACCCTCTTGCCATTCGTACAGTGGTCATATCTGGCCTCCCCCCTGTGGATTCGAAAGGCCTGTGGAAGAAAGTACGCAAGTACCAGGGTGCTGAGGAGGTGCAGTGGCCCATTATGCGTGATGATGGTGTTGAGGACGTGTCGACGGGTTCGTCTCTCCGTCCTTGCGCCTAACGTTTGTGCCCATCACCGCTTTTAGCCCACGTTTTATTTTCCTCTCCTGCTACAGCGCAAGATGCAGTCAACAAACTGCACGCCCATGTCTTTAAAGGCGCTCTGCTTTCCGTCAAATTAAAGAAGCACTTCGAACGCGCAGCAAAGGTACCCCATACATCCGGTCCAATTCCAAGCCGTGCAAACCGCCTCATCGTACGGAATCTCCCTTTTGATATCGCGGAGCAAGATTTGCGTGCCGTGTTCCTTCCTCACGGGTCTATATATTCCATCGACATCCCACAAGTCAATGCGGACAACCACGTCAGGGCTGAAGGTGGCGAACCATCCTCACCACTGCGTGGCAAGGGTTTTGCATTTGTATGGATGTGGAACAGGAAGGAGGCCGAAACGGCCATGAATGCGTGCAACGGAATGCCAGTGCGCGCAGGCTTTGCTAGCGATCTCATCAAGGACAAGCAGAAAAAGAAAAAGGTTCGCAGAGAAGAGAAAAAGCAAGCCGAGGCAAAGGAGGCTCACGATGATTCTGGGAGGACAATTGCAGTTGACTGGGCGCTGAGCAAAAACAAATGGGAGGAGGAGAAAAAAGACATGGACGAAGGGGTGGAATCGGACTCCCAGGACGAGCAGGGAGGCAACAGCGACACCGAGGGCTCCCAGAATTCTGCTGAGGAGCTGGACGAGAATGACGATGAAGAAGAATCCATCATTGATCTGGATCACAAGGAAACAGAGGACGACGTCCACGACGAGGAGAACGCGAAGCCCAGTCTACCACAACCAGAAGCCGGAACAACCCTTTTCATAAGGAACCTACCTTTCCTTGCAACAGAGGATGAACTACGAACACTGTAAGCTCTGGCCCTGCCCTGCCCGTGCGCCGTGCGCTCATACTGGATTTTGTCGTCACCAATCCAGGTTCCGCAAATTTGGGCCCTTACGATATGCTCGTATAACCGTGGACGCTACGACCGGTCGATCGCGTGGCACAGGCTTTGTCTGTTTTTGGAATCGCGCTGACGCCGACAGCGTGATAGAACAGAGCAATATAATACGCGCTGATATGATTGGAGATTCCGAAGCGACATTGGTTCGTTCATGCACAATCGCCTTGCCCCACAGTTAGTTGATGGCCTACTGTCCGCAGCCCAAAAAGAACCCGTTCGCTATGGCGTCTATACTGACCCCTGATCCATCTGCAGCCTCTGCGCAGAATCTCGTGCTTCATGGGCGCACATTAGACGCCGCTCACGCCGTTACACGTGAAGAAGCTGGCAAACTCAAGGAGGCCGGTGAGAAGGCGCGTGAAAAAGCAGATAAACGCAACATGTATCTCCTTCGTGAGGGTGGTGAGCTTATCTGATCTTGTTTTATTTTTTATCGCCAACACTTAAACGTATCCATAGTGATCCTCCCAAACACTGCGGCAGCAGAAACGCTCACACCTGCGGAGGTACAGAAACGCGCAGAATCATACAATGCTCGCCGCGCTTTGTTGGGGTCAAATCCGTCGTTATACGTCTCCAAGACACGTCTTAGCATTCGGCAGATTCCGACTTTTGTGACAGAGCGTATGCTGAAACGCCTGGCCATGCATGCCATCCAAGCCTTCGACGAAGAGGTCGTTTCGGGCAGCCGTACAGGTCTAAGTGAGGAGGAAATGGCAAGAGACGAACCAACTCCCGATGGGGACAAGACTCGAAAGAAGGGGAAAGCGATTCCGCGTGTGCGCCAAACGAAAATCGTCCGCCAGGCAGACCGCATCGATCCACTGACCGGAAACGGTCGCAGCAAAGGGTATGGGTTCTTGGAATTACGCGAGCACGCAGACGCGCTCCGCGTCTTGCGGTGGGCAAACAACAACCCTGATGTCCCATCGTTGTTTTCGGAATGGTGGTCGGCGGAGCTCGCAGAATTGAAGAAGGATGCCGATCCTGCACGGTTGAAGCGGATTACCGAGACGGAGAGCCGTGGAAGTAGTGCTAAGCAGCCGAAGGGCTTGCTTATTGTCGAATTTTCGATTGAGAATGCGCAAGTCGTGCAACGGCGCACTGCCCGTCAGAATGTGGTGAGTGTCATACTTCTCGCTTTCTGTGCTTCAATGTAAGTCATGAACATGTTTAGGACGATGCTGGGGTAAAGAGGAAACCATCACTGCCCGAGGGAAAGGACGAGCGGCCCACAAAGAAGCAGAAGACCTCGGCCGAGGATGTCCACACCCAAGCCAAATCGCGACTCGACGTTGGGAAGCAAAGGAGGATAAAAACCAGAAGAAAAGCAAACCGAGATAGCCGATGAATCTCACCAGGAGAAGGAATGTGTACATGCGGGACTGGCCGGGGACCTCTGGTCAGCGATGATGAATCAGCGTTGTGCTGGGGTTGTCAGGTCGACTCATAAGACTAACGTGTCTTCTGCGGTACCTTTATGTATTCTTCCTATTTCAGGCGTCGATTTCTCGCTCTGCCAGTGGTCTATGTTGGCTACCCTGAGGAAAGCTGACTGGAATCAATGGCGGATTCACCAACCGCTCGCGTCATGGCAGCTTTCCTACTCGATTACGACGAGTACTTGCGCATACGCCTTGTGACTTTCGGCAAAGGTCCAATGGGTTACCGATCCATTAACGGACTGCCGATCTACCATAGAATGTAGTCTATAATTATACTTAACGATGGTATCGAATTTCATGGCAACCCACTCTTGGTGAGATGGGTAGCGATACTAGTACTCTAGAGGATTTATGGGTTAAGGGATCCCGACGCACAGTCACTTCGCAACAATAAGTTCCATCAATCGTCGGTGCAACTGCGCCTCCACGAGCCATGATTGACGATCTTTCTCTGCGACCAAAGACGCTGCGGCAATGTCCTCGTAGCTCGAGCTTATGCCTCCCGGCCCCGATCGTAGCCGTGACTTCGTGAGCACGATGCGTTTTAGGCTGGGGTTCTCGCTCGCGATGCGCAACGAGGGATCCCACGCCGGAGGAAGGGGTGTGCGCAAAGTCCGCAACGAGGGCGAGCGGGACAGCGCCAGAGCGACTGGAGACGGCTGGCCCGCTGGCGTGGGAGCGAGCAGGATGCGAGGTTCGATTTCCACGGCCTCCTGTATTTGAGGGAATGGATGGATGTGGAGCGTCAGCGGCAGGTTCGGGATGAGGGAGGGGGAGGCTGAAAAAAAAACAAAAAGAACTTTCGGATGGAAGGAGACGTACCAGGTTCGGCCAACGTCCGATCGCCTCAGCCAATGCGCTGGCGACCTCCAACACGCTGTGGCGCAGGAACATGATCGGTCCATGACGCACGGTCAACTGACGTATGGGCACCGCAGCGAGGGGTTCTTCTTCGTTGCTGCCGTCGAGGCGTCCGCTCAACCAGGGAGCACTGACCGCAAAGTCGAGAGTTTGCAGAGACCCTTTGGCGTGGGCGATGGCGCGAAGGACGAGCAACAGCGACAACGTCGTGACTCTCGAATACAGGTGACATACGTGACGGACGAGCGCGGGTCGTTCAAGGAGAGTTCGACGGATGAGGTCCGCGCCGGAAGAGGATTTGAGGAGGAGGGTGCGGTATAGAATGGGGAGACCGATGCGGTAGAGTGTGCGACATGTGAGGAGGGTCTGTGAGTCTGGAAGGGATACTCGAGGGTGTGAAGGTGGTATTGTTAACTCTAGGATGACAACAAGTAATTCCTCGGGGAGACTGAGCAATTGCATGATACGTGGTATAGAAGTGGGTCACAGTGTGCTGGTCAACTGTTAAGATATTTAGCGCGGTCTTCAAGGCAACGCCGTTGTCCAACCTGACAAAGCCTGAACAAGCGCACGAACTGCGCACGACTACCTCAACTGCGTTGTCCAGCGGCAAAGCAGAAGTCAGCGTTCATTTTAGTTGTCTGTGATAATGATCAGGGGAAGGGACTCGCGCATTGAATATAATGTCAATGCCGACATGGTAGAGCAGTGCTCAGCTCGATTCAAGTTTTGATTCGTCACTTGAAAAAAGCGGCATTACGGTTCTCCATATATGTTCACAACGTTGGCCACCAGAAGGGAACAGAAACCCTGAGGAGCGCGAAAGGACGAATTTACAAAGCGTCATAATACCAAAAAGATGGACACACTTGATGGCTCGGATGGGCGAGGAGCCGCCGAAAGATGGCAATCAAGAATGGTGACGAACACTATTAGTACACGTACAACGTAAACCCCTAGATAAAAAAAGGACGCGGCAGGGGAAAGGCTAACTGCTGAGCATAACCGGGTTGATAGGTTACAATAATGTTCAGATTCATGATGGGTTGTACCATCATGCCTGATTGTAATACACAGTATGTAGAATTTAGGAAGCTAGGATTTCGCGGACGTTACTCTCAAACTTCGGTTCAACACGTGACAGAATTTCGACCGACTCATCCTGGTAAAATAACTGTTAGTTTACATTTCCTGTGACGATGGTCTAAACGTATCGCGCACCCAGAGGCGAGTTTGCACTACGGCACCTTCATCGCTCAGAGCGAAGTCGCTGACTTCTTGGAGGTCTGCCTTGCTCACGTAGCCACCACGCAGCTCAAACTCACGCCCAACACCGCCGATGGCAGCCCACAAGAGTTGTCGTGAGCCCTCCTCACTTGTGCGCGCCAGTAAGGCCTCCATAACACGATCGAATATGCGAAGCATGAAAGGCAGGTGTCGCCTCAACTCCGATTTGCAATAGCCAGGATTGACAGCAGTCACGATCACTGGTGAATTTGCGGGCAACCTTTTGGTCAGTTCCCGAACGAAAAAGACGTTGAGAACTAATAAAGCCATTCAGATCCAGATTCCGTGAGAGCTGCAGGAAATTCAGCTGGTACGGACGTTTCGTTAGCTCATATCTGCCAGCCATGACCCTTCCCACCAAAAGTTATTATCACCTCAAGACCAGAAAGAGAATACCCTACCGAAAAGTCCAGTGATCCTTGTCGCTGAGTTTTTGAAGGATTTTATTGCTTTCTAATTCTTCTTTGGATAATTTCGCCCAGTAGTGAACGTCACTGGACACGATAACAACTCGTGGATTTGGTGATGTTCCGGATGAAACCGCCCTCAGCAGACATGGGAGCAAGAGGACGGTCAACAACATCACTGAGAGGTGGTTCACTTGAATCCTGATGGCCCAATCTACACCTCTCGATTTCGATCAAGACGTCACTAAAGGACTCACGACTCTTCCCAGCCATCACCGGTAGCGGAGTACTTGGTCATCGCAACCGCCGCATTGTATACGAGGATATCTATTTGTGAACCGTCGCGAGTGAATGCGTCCGCAAATGCTGAAACAGATGCGAATTGGGAGAGGTCGACGAGTGCGAGCTCGGCAGCACCATTGAAACCCGTAGCTTGTATGGCTTTGACGTGAAAGATTCAGAGGAAGTCCGCTCAGTCCAACCACGCGGCTCACTTACCTTGAAGCGCAACCTGACCCTTCTGTCGATTCCGGCATCCAAGAACTAACCTCTTCGGATTCATCGAGGCGAAGTGTCTAGCGGCTTCAAAGCCCAATCCGACATTGGCTCCTATTACGACAACGGTCTTGCCAGTAAGGTCGGCATGCTCAGCCGGTGCAACATGCCAACGTTGGTCTTGGATGAACTTGAGAAATGTGAGTTGTCCCATGACACCAGGTACTGTACGGGCTGAGGGAATGGCCTCTGGTTGCTAGGCATGGTGATAGTCAGCGTTCTGCTGCAGTAAGTCATAGTTGGCCAAATAATTATATTAATATATACGTTTCACGGCAAATCGTCGGTAAATTATGTGGGGGGGGTTCTCAGCGCATCATGTAGACGCCCACATCACTAGCACATCGTTGCACAGAACAAAGTACAAACCATATATCTCATATAACGACGTGCTCCTGAAGTATGAAATCAAATAACCTGACAAAAATGACAAGACAAATGCATCGACAGAAATGTTAATCCTAATTTATTTCTTCTAATTTGCCTCCCTTATGATTATGACTTATGAATTGCCGTGACTCGGATGTGATGAACAGCAGCACCTCGGAACCTTCCCATTATGAGCGACAATGTCAGTCTTGGCGCTCATGGTGCGACCAATACCTTGTGAGATCTTTCGCCGTTATCGTCAAATCATGCGCCATTGAGAGAGGGTCAATTTGCAAACACTTTCAGGAAATACCAAGGTATTGTTGTCGTCTATGGTAGTCTAAAGCATGAGATTAGGCAACGCCACCCTTTGATGATTGGCTCATTACACTCGGCCTATCTAGTACGGACCACTCCACGCAACCAGTAACTCCAACGTTTGGAATAGTCCTCTACAAGATAAAACCCCCGACAGTCGACATCCGTACGCTTAATAAATTACGAGGGAAAGCTTCAGGAGTGCCAAAACCTTCACAACCACATCCACGCTAAGGAGACCACAAATGAGGCCGACAAGTTCGTCCAGGAAAACGACCCTGGTAAGATCGACGACGGCTTGGAGGAGACAATAGAGGGAGGTGCTGTACGAAGAGGTCATCATCCGCCCATCGCCGCGAACCATAAAAACACTTACACAACGGCACACAGAACTTGGAGAAGGTCTGTGAGGTCTGTCACAACCACCGTGACCTGACACAGGGCTTTGAAAACCACGTTCACGACTGCGGAAACGAGCTGAAGAACACCATCGGCGGTGAGCACAACCCCGTTCGCGCCTTCGAGTACGGCGTGGATTTCCAAGCTAGCCAGGCCTTTGACTGTTTTGGTGGCATCGTCAAGGACGCCGCAAACGTCTGACAGGGTCGTGTGGATGTCAACCGTGGCTACGGTTTCTGCTGTGAGTCCGACTGTCTCGAGGTTAATGCCACACATATGCCACTAGGTAAAGATTTCATACTGATGGCCTCCAACTTGACGTCGAGCTCTGCTTTCAATCAACGAAGACACCGCCGAGAGTCGTGCAGCCCCGATTGCAGCGTGCGATGAGGTCCGAGTTGCGGGCATTGATGTCGGCCTTCCCTTGGAGGATCGGGAGGGCCTGGGTAAGTGTGCCAAAGGCCACCGCGGAGAGAGTGATGATTTTAGAGAAGGACAGCATCTTTCAGAATAAAAGAACGTGGGTGTGTAAGAGGGAGGGTGGGTGGGGTATTTGCACGAGAGACGGTCTGGGGAAACCGATGGAGAGCCTCTCGTCCTGATGTAGGTGGTTTTATACCACCGTGTGCAGGTGCTGACCTGAGCCAGACGTAAACAGTACAAGTATGATATGAGTGCGTGCGAGTGAGGCCATCAGAAATTCCGGTGAAGGAAGAAGCCATACTTGCGGAGCAATAGAACCATCAGCAGTCACGGTTCTAGTGCAGTATACGTTAATTAGACTGACTCTGTAGCCGATCGGGTGGATCACTCGCATCAAACGAAAATTTGACGTGCGAGTAGTCGGGAACAAAAAAATGACCGCGAAGAGGTGGCGAAATACCCATTCATGTATGCCCAATCCTAGCCTAAGCTGCAGTAGTCCGACACTCATGACATGCAGTAAAAAACGGACGAGGTCTGTCCACATCCCCACCCTCACTCTCGTCACAACAAGAAGGTAGAGCGGGACAGACCGTCCTCGCCGGCATCGCACCAGATGGTCTGAGATCTCTTGTTCAAGTGAGTGGCATCCGTCACTGCCGATCACCTCATTTAGCGAGCGGTACTAGCAGTACGTTAACCTTTCTAAGTTTGACGTCGATCTTCAATATTAAGTCGATCAGGTCAGGTAAATAGGCATCCCAGAATGGCCGGTGTGAAAATGGCAATTGCACGCATCGAACGACGACTAGAGCCTAAGAGGGCGAGGCGATTTCAGCTTGCCCAGGTCGTGAGAGTTGCTACATGTGCTCTACTCAGGCTGTGGATCGCAGCAGGAAAAGAGCGCGACATTGGTGGGACTCGGTTGTGGTTGCGTAGATAGAGTCCAAGACTCGGAAGCGCAGAGAGACACCGTACAGTCCAAGTAAAACCCCTGGGCCTTTAATGCAATTAGTCACAAAACCATGAGGGATAGAACGAAATGAATTTCAGCCGAACTCACTTGAGCATTTAGGACACATCACGCAATGCACAAAGTACGCACACGGACGGCCTTTTCTCTACGGGTATCAGAACGTTCAGGTCGCTTGAGCCCGGCGGCGCGCTCGCGATTGAGAAGGTACTCGTGCCCCTATGTCACACGAAATCTGAAAACAATTACGGCTATCACGAAGCGCACGAAGCATGACTCCCAGTCAGAAATGGAGTTATTCGGATCGAATAGATTCAGTATAGAATCGAACCACGTAAATATGCATCTAATAAATATGGATTTATTCGAGCCAAGAAACTTAACGAAGGAGAACAAATGCATGACTTCCGAACGTACCCGCGCAAAAATGGCCATAAGATACGTTAGACGGGTGGAACCGTAACAGGAAAGCGCAGAGTCAGCATTGGTTTGACTCCCACATATGTGTGCTCTGTTGTGAATGTAGAAGTAGAATGTAGAATGTAATAGACCTGACCCTACAGGCTTTCGGTCATGTGATTCTACGGGACACGCGTGCGGCAAAGCAAAGGGGGGCTGTTCAGTTCGGTTCGGCAGCTCAGCCGAGCCGCATTTCCAATTGCCAGCACACCACTCAACTCATCCACTACAGTACTAGCACCCCGTTCGGAATCTCAATCAGCCTATAAGAATATTGTCATTTTCCAAACAACCACAACTTAATGCATCAGCAGCAATAAGCGGTGGATGGCATCAAGCGGTGGTTGTTGAACGTAACAATGACACGACACAAATACAACCAAATAAAGCACGCTCTCAAATTCGCGTCTCTCCTGCCGTGTCGGCTCTCCCTTGTCCAGTTCCCACCGAGTACACCATCAATGCCGTGTAGCCAATCCTCTTGTTCCCATCACATGTCTTTCCGAAGGCCTTTAACGCTCTTGGCCCTCCCCTTCCGCCGCTCATCAATGACCTCCCACGAATCCTGTTCGCCATCTGCAGCCAACAACGATCCATTCCACTGCCTAAACCCTGTGGGATGTCATCTAACCCTAAGTTGTTTTTGGCTCCCCTTACATCCTCCATTGGTCCGATTGGCCTTTCTCTCTTGCTGGTTTGGGACGTGAGCGACCGCACTGGCATTCGACCGGCGTCTGAATGAAGACCATCGTGCACTTACCATTTTGACCTTCCTTTGCTTGCTATGACTTGCA
>Ga0307510_10000141_pt1 | contig 59562 bp, 49 predicted proteins | sample 12_EM_MG_FD_207224 | JGI IMG/M metagenome (GOLD analysis project Ga0307510, IMG submission 207224) | Populus trichocarpa ectomycorrhiza microbial communities from riparian zone in the Pacific Northwest, United States - 12_EM | ecosystem: Host-associated > Plants > Roots > Unclassified | place... | reverse complement strand
ACTTTGTCCTGCTGAGCAGCTGCTGAATCGACATAACCTGCATCCGCACTGTTGGCATTGTCTATCGCACTCTTTACCTTATCAAGACTGGAGGGAACATTACCACCCGCCTCCGAATAAGGACCAGTAGCCGCCTGCGCCGTATACCAGCGCTTGCCGCCATACAGATAGAACCTTCCGTCCTCAGGCTTTACAATGGTAAAAGGAGAATTGACAACCACATCCAATCCCCAGTCTTTATTATTCTGCAACTTGGGCTGACCGTCGATCAGCACCAACAGCGAAGACCGGTCACTATAAATGATCCGGGGTGCCGTTGTATTCAGATCCTTGGACAATTTCTTTTGCTCCAGGTTCTGATCCAGACTCGACAGGATCTCATCCAGCGAAAGATCCCCGGCCGCCTGCGGCAGATTTGCTTCAAGAGCGCTCTTCAGACTGCTGGTGAAATTGTCATCCACCTGCCCCGGGAATTTGATATTGGGCACCTTTACGGATTGGATAACAACCCGGCGATTGTCCCTGTCTGTCTCCACATTGGATACAGACCAGAACGTACCAAATACCGGTTCGGTCTTTCCGCTCTGTAAAACAGAAATAGCCCAGCGGGACTTTAAAACATTATCGGAAAAAGACTCCGGCTGCGGCTCGTAGATCTTGACAACCGTACCATCATCCGTTGTAAAGCTGCGTGGCCAGTCCTGTTGTTGCTGCTGCTGTTGCGGCGGAGCAGCATCCTGCGCCCGGACAACACCCGACACAGAAAGAACTGCCAAAAGCATAGAGAATATAATGCGAATGCTTCTCATACGTTATGTTTGTTTATCGTTAACAAGGTTTTACGCGATCCGTTCATACCAGGCCCACAAGGCGCTGGCTGGTGTTTTGGGGCTTGACCCCATTCGCTCATAGGTATGACTGTTTTGGGGCGCTAAAGTTTGCTGGTCTTAATAAATGAGTTGTTAAAATTAGCTAAACCATCCCTCCGCATCCATCAATGCGCTTCAAGCCAGTTGATCCCGGTTCCCATCTCTGCAATAGCCGGAACCTCTTCCGGAAGCAGCAGCGCAGTCTGCATACAACGCGTAATTATCGGTTTAATTATCTCTATTTCAGTTTTATGGGCGTCGAAAACCAATTCATCATGCACCTGCAGCAGCATCTTTGACTTAAGCCCAGCCTTTTGGAATTCAGCATGCACCTTTATCATGGCCAGCTTGATCATATCCGCCGCCGACCCCTGGATCGGGGAGTTGATCGCATTTCGCTCCGCAAACCCCCGGATGGTAAAATTAGCGGAATTGATGTCTTTTAACCACCTTTTCCGGCCCATCAGGGTTTCCACATACCCGTTCTCCCTGGCCAGATTGATGGTGTCATCCATATATTTCTGAATATTGGCAAATTGCTTCTTGTAATTGTCGATGATCTCCTTCGCTTCCGACCGGCTGATGCCCAGGTTATCCGCCAGCCCAAACGCCCCCTGCCCATAAATGATCCCGAAATTGACGCTTTTCGCCTTGTACCGCATTTCCTTGGTCACATCCTTTTCCTCCACATTGAATACCCTCGCCGCAGTAGCCGTATGAATATCCTTCCCCTCCCGGAACGCAGCACACATATTGGGATCACCACTTATCGCCGCGACAATACGCAATTCGATCTGGGAGTAGTCAGCAGATAACAGCAGAAATTCCTCATTCCGGGGCACAAACGCCTTCCGGATCTCCCTCCCCCTTTCCGTACGGATAGGGATATTCTGCAAATTCGGATTGTTCGAGCTGAGACGACCCGTAACGGCTACAGCCTGCGCATAGCTCGTATGCACCCTGCCCGTTTTCCGGTTGATCATTTCCGGCAACGCATCCACATAGGTGGATTTCAACTTCGTCAGCTCCCGGAACGCAAGTATATCATCTACGATCTGGTGCTTATTAGCCAGCTTCAGCAACACGTCTTCCCCTGTCGCATACTGCCCCGTTTTTGTCTTTTTGGCCTTGGGATCAAGCTGCATTTTCTCAAACAACACCTCACCCAGCTGTTTGGGCGAAGCCAGGTTGAACTGCAAACCTGCTTGCAGGTACACCTTTTCCTCGGCCAGCCGCGCGTCCCTCTCCAGTTCTTTCGAGTATTCTCTCAGGAACTCCATGTCCACCCGGATACCCTCGAACTCCATATCCGTCAACACCTTCACCAGCGGATTCTCGACTTCATAAAAGACCTTTTCCACTTCCTTTTTCTGCAATTCCGGAAAAAAGGAGTGTTTCAGCTGCAGCGTGATATCTGCATCTTCAGCCGCATAGTCGGTTATCTTTTCCAGCGCTACATCCCGCATATTGCTCTGACCCTTCCCCTTCTTCCCGATCAGCTCCTCGATATGTACGGGCTCATAGCCTAAGTATTTGGCACTCAGCAGGTCCATGCCGCGTTTGCCTTCCGGTTCGATGACATAATGCGCCAGCATGGTATCAAATATCTCTCCTTTTGGCTCGATGCCATACCATTTGAGGATCAGCAGGTCATATTTGAGATTCTGGCCGATCCAGGTGATATCCGGCTTGTCCCACAAAGGCCGGAAGAGCTCCAGCGTCTTTTTCGTTACCTCCTGGTCTTTGCTACAAGGCACAAACCAGGCTTCCCCCGGCTGAATAGAAAAGCTCATCCCGACCAGCTCGGCGTCATTCGCATCGAGACCCGTCGTCTCCGTATCAAAACACAGCTCTTTTTGCTGTAAAAGCTTTTCCACCAGCGCTTTTATGGCTTCTTCACCAACCACCGCAGTATACGTATGCGGGGTGTTATGGATGTTTTTACCACCGGGCGGAAAAGAAGAGCCCTCGCCTTCTTCCCTCGGCAGCTCGGATTCCTCGCCTCTTTCCACGGCCGCCTCCAACTGTGTGCTCGCCGCTTCCAGCCTGTCAGTGGCAGGCCCCTTTTTCTTCTGGGCCACCGGCTTCACGGCATTCCCAAAAAGATCGGTCTGCACTCCTTCCGGCGGAGCATATCCACCCGTAGCGTCCTCGCCCAGTATCCTTTTGATTAAAGTCTTGAACTCAAGCTGGTTGAATACTTCATTCAACCCCGCCTTGTCCCAGTCCTTCAGCTTGAAATTTTCTTCATGGAATTCCACCGGCACCTCGGTAATGATCGTAGCCAGCTTTTTACTGAGTATGGCCAGCTCTTTCCCGGCCCGCACCTTTTCACCCAACGCCCCCTTAATACCATCGGCACCGGCTATAACATTTTCCAGCGTACCGAACTCCGCCAGCAGCTTGGCAGCAGTCTTTTCTCCTACCCCCTTGATACCAGGAATATTGTCAACGGCATCACCCATCAGACCAAGGATGTCGATGACCTGGGCTACGTCCTTGATATTCCACTTCTCACAGACCTCCTTGGGTCCCAGGATCTCGGCAAGACCCCCCTGATAGGGAGGTTTATAAATTTTGATCTTTTCCGATACCAGCTGACCATAGTCCTTGTCGGGAGTGACCATATAGACTTCATAACCGGCAGCCGCAGCCTGCTTGCTCAGCGTGCCGATGACATCATCAGCCTCATATCCATCCAGCTCCATTATCGGAATGTTAAAGCCTCTGACAATGGCTTTTATATCCGGTATCGCACTGGTCAGATCCTCCGGCGCCTCCTGCCGGTTAGCCTTATAGTCGGCAAAATCCGTATGCCGCTCAGTCGGTGCGCTGGTGTCGAAACACACCGCCATATGTGAGGGTTTCTGATTGTTGATAAGGTCGACAAGAGCATTCGTAAACCCGAACTGTGCATTGGTGTTCCGGCCCTTGGTCGTAATGCGCGGGCTGTTGATCAGCGCATAGTACGCGCGAAAGATCAGCGCGAACGCATCGAGGAGAAATAGTCTTTTATCCGTATTTTCCATAGTGGCGAAATTAGGCAATTAACTGGTAAGGCGCCCTTCTCCGCCACGCTAATATTTTTAGTTTTTACGCCTTCATCTCCTTCAACCTCTTCTGCAATGTAAACATCTCATCCCTTAGCCTCGCCGCCTCCATAAAGTCCAGATCCCTCGCCGCCTTCTCCATATCCTTTTTCGTCCGGCTGATAGCCTTTTCCATCTGTGGGATCGTTTGATAAGCCTCCTGCTCCTCCCTGGCCATTGTGACCAGCTCCCCATCCGGCGCCAGCGCATACTGATCCCCCGGATTATATCCCTTGATATCAAGCACAGCCGTCTGCGCAAACACCTGCTCCTTGGATTTATTCACCGTTCGCGGTGTAATGCCATGTTCGAGATTAAAGGAGACCTGCTTTTCCCGGCGACGCAGGGTCTCGTCCATAGTCCTCTGCATGCTTTCGGTGATCGTGTCGGCATAAAAGATAACCTTCCCATCCACATTACGGGCGGCACGACCCGCTGTTTGTGTCAGGGATTTTTCATTGCGCAAAAACCCCTCCTTATCCGCATCTAAAATAGCAACCAACGAGACTTCCGGCAGATCAAGACCTTCCCTCAGCAAATTAACGCCCACCAGCACATCGATCTCCCCCAGCCGCAGCTGCCGCAATATCTCCACCCTCTCCAGGGTATCTACCTCGCTGTGGATATATTTCGATTTTATATCGATACGATGCAGGTATTTGTCCATCTCTTCCGCCATCCGTTTGGTCAGCGTAGTCACCAGCACCCTGTCCCCTTTTTTTACAGTCTTGTCGATCTCTTCCAGCAGGTCATCGATCTGGTTGACGCTGGGCCGGACTTCGATAGGCGGATCAAGCAGCCCCGTAGGCCGCACGACCTGCTCCACCACAACCCCTTCCGTCTTCTCCAGCTCATAGTCACCCGGCGTAGCAGAGACAAAGATGGTCTGCCCGGTCATAGACTCGAACTCATGAAAGTTCAACGGCCGGTTGTCCAACGCACTGGGCAAACGGAATCCATAGTCCACCAGCACCAGCTTCCGGCTCCGGTCCCCACCATACATGCCGCTGATCTGTGGAACAGTCTGGTGACTTTCATCCAGCACCAGCAAAAAGTCCTTGGGGAAATAGTCGAGGAGACAGAAGGGCCGCGTACCCGGCGTACGACGGTCAAAAAAACGGGAATAGTTTTCCACCCCATTACAATAACCCAGCTCACGGATCATTTCCACATCATAGTTGACTCTTTCACCCAATCGCTGCGCTTCGATATATTTCCCGACACTCTTGAAATAGGTTACCTGCGCAGCCAGCTCATCCTGGATCTCCGCCAGCACCTGATGAATGATGTCCTTCGGAGCGAGATAAAGATTGGCAGGAAAGATAGCCGCGTCGGTCAGCGCCCCGATCCTTTTGCCGGAAGAGATCTCAAAACTTTCAAGAGAATCGATCTCATCCCCAAAGAAACTGATCCGGTAGCCATAGTCGACATAAGGAAGATTGATGTCTATCGTATCCCCTTTTACCCGGAAATTACCACGCCCGAATTCTATCTCACTACGCTTGTAGAGGGAATTGACCAGCGCATGTAAGAGACCCTGCCGGGATATGACCTGCCCCTGTTGCAGACGAATGATCCCGTTCTCGAATTCAGCAGGATTACCGATACCATAGATACAGCTCACAGAGGCGACGATGATGATATCCCTTCTGCCGCTCAGCAGCTGAGTAGTAGCTTGCAGACGCAGCTTTTCCAATTCCTCATTGATAGAGAGGTCCTTTTCGATATAGGTATTGCTGACCGGCATATAGGCCTCGGGCTGATAGTAGTCGTAATACGAAACAAAATAGCCGACGGCATTGTCGGGGAAGAATTGCTTGAACTCCCCGTACAATTGCGCCACGAGGGTTTTATTGTGCGTCAGCACCAGTGTAGGCCGCTGTATGTTCTGGATCACATTGGCGACGGTGAAGGTCTTACCCGAACCCGTGACGCCCAGCAAAGTATGATATTGATCCCCCCCGAGAATGCCTTCCGTCAGCTGGCTGATAGCGGAGGGCTGATCACCGGCCGGAGTATATGGAGAATGAAGCTTAAATGACATGAATACAAATTTACTACTTCTTTTTCTTCAATGCTTTTTTGAAGGGGTCCCAGCTGACCTTCAGCTTGCCGTCATCACCGGTTTTGGCGCGGAGCCGAAGACTAAGCCCGGCCTTACTGTCATTACCCTTGCTGTCCGGCGGGATATCCGGGTTCTGATCCTTGTTTTTCTTCAGATTGCTCAAAGGCACTTGCAGACTCATGTCGGCACCCGTTTTCAGGTCATACGTGCCCTCCGCATATAGCGTAAAAGCGGTTGACCGGATCTCCATCCGGTGAATGGTCAAAGTCGTAGAATCGATGTCGAGCTGATTCTTCAGCTCCGCAAAATGGATCTCGGAAAGGTCTTTACTTTTCAGAACCTTTTCATGTATCTTCTGCATGGGCTCGAAGTCGATCAGCTGCCCCTGGCTGAGACTGAAATCAACAGTTCCTTTCAGACTGTTGGTCATCATCTTTGCCTTATCCGTCAGCGCTCCCGACAAGTGCACATCTGCTGTCAGCTTGCCCCTTAAGTTTTTTGCGGTTATTGCCTCCTGGCCAAAATTGTTAAAGCCATTGAACAGCTTCGGCACATCCACCCCTTCGATATGCGATTCCAGCGTCAGCGGATTGGCGTCTCCCTGTCGCTTTAGCGTAGCCTTCAACTCCATCGATCCCGTGCCCTGCTCCACCGTGAGCCGGCTTAGCTTGATGGAATGATCATCGAATAACAGATCCGCTTTTGCATGCGCACCGGAGAATTTTTTATAGCTCAGATCAGCGGCTTCGATGCCTACATGAATACTCCCTTCCTTAAGAAGATTGTCGATGCGCGCAAAGCTCGCCTTGAAAAGGCTTTGGTTCGAAGACTTGACAGTCGCCGTAGATGCCTTGCCCGCGAAACCACTAAAGTCCGCCACATCCAGGTGGGCCGTACGAAGGCTTAAGTCCATACTGACATTCTCAGAATTCCGGTCAAGCAACGCGACAAGGTTTTTTGCAACGCCTTTTACAAGGATCCTGCTCGTTCCTGCATTGACATCCAGCTGCTCGATAAAAAGATCCTGGTCTTTAAAAAGCAGCCGGCCTTTTCCATTGGTAAGCTTGAACTGATAAGGGAGATAAGTAATGGCCGCAGAGTCGATCTCAAGCCTGCCATTGACGATGGTGCCGGCCGTGTCATTTTCAGACATCGGTCCCTTGTAGTAAATATTCAGGTTGCCGGCGCCTTTCTCAAAGAACATCGTCTCGCTTCCGGTCATGGTATTTAACTGTTCCAGCGCGAAACGGGAATGAATATCACTGGCAAGCTTCGGATGTTTCAGATTGGTAATGGTAATTGTATCAGATCGCAGGGGCATGTTTTGAAGCCGGCCGGAAAAGGCCAGCAGCCGGATAGCGGAGTTCTCGTCGTCTCTTTTCTGCCCACGAAGCCATTCATTGGTAAAGCTGGCCCGGAAGGATGTTTCGGTAAACCGGCCGATAGGTGTAAGTACGCTCCCTTTGTCAAGGTTCAGCCTGACCTGTATCTGGGGCTGGGGATCGTCCGCAGCACCGGCATCCAGCTGCGCATGTATAGACACCGGTTTGTCGATATCATATTCATCCAGCTTCTGCTGTATGTTGGGTGTCAGCAGGGACGTGACCTGGCGGAAGGACGCATTGTTCGTTTCAACGGTCAGAAAGAAGGGATCAGGAGCGACCGTAGGAAAGAATCGTCCCGTAAATGTATAAGGTTGTCCGTCTATTGCCAGGGTGACACCCGCAAACTGAATGATCTTGCTGGCTGTATTGTAGCGCAGCGCAAGACGCCCGGTTAGTCTTTTATCCCTGAGAAAGCTTCCCTTATAGGTGTTGAAGGCAAAACTCTTTACGGTAATGTCAGCATTGGCGCCAATCTGGAGTACACGCTCGTCTCTTTTGAATTCGCAATCCAGCCGGCGAATATCCAGGTCAAAGAGTTTATGCTTGTCCTGTAGCTCCTCCGTCCATTTCATGTCGGATAAAGCAACGTCTGGCAGATCAGCCGGTTTTCCGGATGAGGCGGAAGCCGGTTTGCGGTCTTTAAAGATATAGGTATTGCTATACCCCGAAGTATCCCTGTAGAAGTAAACGGTGCCGTGTTCGAGAAAAATTTTACCCAGCTGTACCTTGCGGTTTAGCAGACTGCGGAAGATCTGACAGCTGACAAAGACATTTTTTGCCTGCAGGAGGTCATGATGATGCTGCTGCCAGAGACTGTCCCGTATCGAGACATCGGAGAGCTGCAGCGTAATGGAAGGGAAATGCCGGAAAAGAGAAATGTCCAGCTGACCGATCTGTACATCGGCTCCCAGATGAGCTTTTATTTCCGTTCTGGCCTTTTCCAGCAAACTGGCCTTCTTCACGCTGACATAAATGGCCAGAGCCACCCATACAAGCAATAGCAGGCACACAATGGCGCCTGCTATTCGGATCGTATATCGTAATATCTTTTTCAACTAGATTGGTCCCTACAGAGCTATCGAATTCAGATAGTCCGCGAACTTGCTCAGCACCGCGGCATCGATCCCGATCTGTTCCTGCGCCTCTTTCCAGTTACGCTGTTCAATAGCTTCCCGGATGCCCGGCAGGGTCTTCACGCCATAACCGGTATAAAAGCCGGGGGCATAAATGGCATGCCGGTACCAGGGACGGCGGGGAAGTCCTTTATCAGATAGCAATTGTTGTTCCGCCTTATAAAGGGCCTGATTGATCACATCTGCCCGGCTTCCCGTCGGACGTGAACGAACCAGGCTGTCGGACAAATGATTCGTTGCTGCTTCAAGCCGGCCCAGCGCATTTTGCAGAGGGGAAAAGTCGAGGAAAGGGACTTCTGTTTTGGCAGCAGGAGGCAGCTGCTTTACCGTCGGGTCTTTGGCATAGCTGTAGTGATTTTCCCTGAGCACCTGGTTCGAGAGAGCCGTGGCTTCCCTCATCTGGTCCAGGGATGTCATCAGCTCGGACGCATATCCGCTGACTGTTTTGTAGAAGGCCCGGAAGTCAAATGGCAGCAGAGTGGCGTCAGCCATCCGCAGCGTAGTACGGCCAGCCGTTTTGGCTAGCACAACCCCATACTGAAAGGTCGGGTCCTTGAAACGACGAAAGTCATCATATGAGTCGTAAATAGAATGGTATTCTCCACCGGAGGATTCTCCGCCAAAACCCAGGTTAAAAGAGGGAATGCCAAGATGCTGTAAAAAGGGCGAAAAGTCAGAACCGGAGCCGAGGGCACTAAGAGCGAAAGTCTTTTTCTGGAAAAGGTCTTTGCGCAGCTTTCCGCTCTCTTCGGCATTGACCAGCTCGCGGGAATGACGGCGCTCGGCAATGCTGACATTTGTTTCCGGGTCGGTGACGTCGCGGGCAACCTCGTTCATAAAAGTCTCCAGGGCATGAGAGCCGCCGACTTCGAGAAAACCCCGCCCGTTTTCGTCCGAGTTGATATAGACAACAGCTTTCTTTTGCAGTTCTTCAGCATGTTCTTCCACCCATTCGGTTGAACCCAGAAGACCAGGTTCTTCGCCGTCCCAGGCACAATAGACGATTGTCCGTTTGGGTTTCCATCCTGTTTTACGCAGCTCGCTGACAGCACGGGCTTCTTCCAGCAAAGCGGACTGACCGCTGATAGGGTCTGCGGCGCCGTTGACCCAGCCATCATGGTGATTGCCACGGATCACCCATTCGTCAGGATATTCGCTGCCCGGCATTTTGGCGATGACATCATTGATAGTTTTTGTATCCCAGTTGAAGGCCAGCTTTAAATGAACCTGTGTCTTGCCGGGGCCGACGTGATAGGTCATTGGCAAGGCGCCCCGCCAGTCTTCCGGCGCAACCGGACCATCCAGGGCTCGCAGCAAAGGTTCGGCATCGTGATAGCTGATGGGCAATACGGGGATCTTTAACAGGGTAGGGGCTTCCGATAGCGCGATCCGCTTGGCATCTTTAGTGGCGCCAATACCGGGTGTCAGCGGGTCGCCGGGGTAGATAGGCATGTCCATGACAGAGCCCCGTTGTACACCATATTCACTTTTGAAGGCACCTTTGGGATAGACCTCGCCCTGGTAATAGCCGTCGTCCTTTGGATCGGAATAGATAAGACAGCCGATGGCGCCATGTTCCTGTGCCACCTTGGGTTTGATGCCCCGCCAGCTACGACCGTATTTGGCGATGACGATCTTTCCTTTCACGGAGATGCCCATCCTCGCGAGACGTTCATAATCCTCAGGTATGCCATAGTTCACGAAAACAAGTTCACCTGTCACATCTCCATCCGGGGACCAGCAATTGTATGTAGGCAGCTGCTCGCGTGCCTGGCTGGAAGTAGCATCTTCCTTAAGGGCCGGCTCGGTCAGACTGGCCTTATAATTAACAGGCCCTGTCATTTCCAGCAGCCTTTCTTTTGGAGTGGGGAAGGGCACGTAGAAGGTCTCAACCTGTACATCATAACCCCAGCTTTTGAACTTATTATAGATATAGTCAACAACCGCCTTGTTTCCCGGCGATCCTACATGATGAGGATGTGCCGACATGATACGTATGCCGCTGTCGATGTTGGCGGCTGAAAGATAGCTGTCGTAAGCCGCTTCTAGCTGAAACTGTTGATGGGACGAGGTTTCATCGAATCCCGATAGAGAAGAGGCCGGACCGGTAACTGTACGCCCGGCACCCGATTTTGGCTGGCCCCAGGCCAGGGCGGAAGCCAGCACAAGGCTGCCGGCAAAAACAAAAACTCTTTTTCTCATTTATTTGGTAGTGTTTGGTGAATCGTCGCGTCTTTGCAGCCGGCTATTATACTGGGAATAGTCTGGTACGATGATCTCATACTCTTCGAGCATCAGCGGAGAGGTGAGCAGGAAGTCGGCGGTAGCCCGGTCACAGGCAAAAGGAAGATTCCAGGTTACAGCCACCCGGAGAAGAGCCTTGATATCCGGGTCATGTGGTTGCGCTTCCATGGGATCCCAAAAGAAGATCAGCATGTCCAGCTTCCCCTCAGCAATACTGGCGCCAATCTGCTGATCGCCGCCAAGCGGGCCACTCAGGAACTTGCTCACAGACTGGCCCAGAGCCAGTTCCAGCAGGCTTCCTGTTGTGCCCGTGCCATACAGTCGATGCTGGGCCAGCGCCCGTTTGTTGTAAACAGCCCACTCTATGAGCTCGCTTTTCTTGTTGTCATGTGCTACGAGGGCTATCCGTTTGAAGCCGCTCATTTTCCTAACGGGCGTTTGCATAAACTTTGTTTATGTCGGGAAGATACTGGCTTTATGAATATTATAACATCTTCAGAAAAATTTTACTTGCGATGCAGCGTTTTCATTCGGGCATGGAATTTGTTGGAGATTCGACCCTTTCGTTCGTATTACTGACCCAGCTACAATGAAGAAACTAACCTGTTGTATTTTGTTGGCTGTAACCTGCAGCTTCGTCTGTCAGGCCCAGCAAACGCCGGATTCCGCGATGGGTTCGCGTATACTAACAAGTGGTCAGCCCTCTTTCGTCAACTTTACCGCAGTAGTAAGAGAGTCAAATAAAGTCTGGCTGCAATGGGACGTGGACAGCGCTGCCGAAGGAGATTACTTTATTGTCGAACGTAGTTCGGATGGTTCCCACTATGAGACTATCGGAGCACTCCGCTCGACAGGGATAAAAGATCGTTATGAACTGACAGATATAGCGCCCCCCAACGGCCCCAATTTCTACCGGATCAAGTATACCGGTCAGTCTACTACTGGTATCGCCTATTCCAAAGCCATGCAGCTAAGCCTTTCCGGCGATGTCGACTTTAAGTTTTACCCCAACCCCATAGACAAGTTATTTATCGTCCGAACCGAGCATAGCATCGACCTTCAGGTCCTGGACGCGGCCGGCTCCGTTCGTCTTAGCAAACGGTTGCAACCCGGTATCCAGGTGATAAATGCATCTTCCCTTGAACGAGGGGTTTATATTCTCCGAGTTACTGATAAAGAAAGCAATAGAGCAATTTCCCAGCAGTTGTTGAAGAATTAAAAAAACCTTAAAAAAGAAATTACCAGAAAATGGTATTGCAGAATTGATTTAATTCCTATACCTTTATCTTGGTTTTTCATAGGATATTGGATTTTAAAACGGGGTTGAATTTCTATTCAGACCCCTTTTTTATTTTATAGAAGTGTAAGTGGAAGACAGGCGCCAGTAAAGGATTGAAGCTTGCGTAGTTGTACGCAGAAGAATAAGTATTAGTGCGCATGGCCAACTCACACATCAGCGCGCATCCACAAACTCCAGCATCCACATTCACCGCCCCCATCATGCAACGCGACAAAAAATAAAAAAAGCCCCGATAGATATCGGAGCTACATACTTACTAACCCAATTAAAATAAAAACAAACTATTTAACTTGCCTGCATTTCTTTTACTTTCTCTCTGATCTTACCTTCGATCTCCGCTGCCATCTCCGGATTATCATGTAACAGCTGCTTCACCGTATCACGACCTTGTCCAAGCTTATCAGTGCCATAGCTGAACCAGCTACCACTCTTGTTGATAATACCAAGCTCTACACCCATGTCGATGATCTCACCCATCTTGGAAATACCTTCTCCGAAAACAATATCGAATTCAGCAGCACGGAAAGGAGGCGCTACCTTGTTCTTTACAACTTTTACTTTTATCCGGTTACCAATTGCTTCTTCTCCGTCCTTGATCTGCGCCATACGACGAATGTCCAAACGAACGGAAGCATAGAATTTAAGGGCATTACCGCCGGTTGTCGTTTCCGGATTACCGAACATAACCCCGATCTTTTCCCGCAGCTGGTTGATGAAGATACAGATGGTGTTGGTCTTGCTGATCGTGGCCGTAAGCTTTCTCAACGCCTGCGACATCAGACGGGCCTGCAACCCCATTTTGCTGTCTCCCATTTCACCTTCCAGCTCACCCTTCGGAACCAGCGCCGCTACAGAGTCGATAACGACTACATCCAGCGCACCGGAAAGGATCAGCCGGTCTGCAATTTCCAACGCCTGCTCACCATAATCCGGTTGTGAGATCAGCAGATTGTCAATGTCAACACCTAACTTCTGAGCATAAGCGCTGTCGAAGGCATGCTCGGCATCGATAATGGCACACATGCCGCCTTTTTTCTGTGCTTCTGCAATAATATGAGTGGCGAGAGTTGTCTTACCAGATGACTCAGGTCCATATATTTCGACGACCCGGCCTTTGGGCAAACCCCCAACCCCCAGCGCCACGTCCAGACCGATCGAGCCGGTGGAAATGACCTCCATAGGGTCCTGGCTTTTTTCATTCATCATCATCACGCTTCCCTTCCCAAAGTCCTTGTCTATTTTGTCCATCGTCAGCTTTAAAGCCTTGAGCTTTTCTGTATTTGACATAATCGTAGTTTTTTAGTTCACCCAAAATTATTGATTCAGCAAAGCTAGTATAATTATTTTATACACACTAACTATTTTAGTATTAAAAGCTAATTTTTTTGGTCCGGCCATCACCTCCCTTTTTCTCTGCCGCCCCACGCGCGCCAATTATTTAACTTTTCCGGGCAACCCGATCTTCGTAAACTGCATTTAACCTCACAGCACAGCATGAATATATCAGAACAGATAGAGGACGCCCGATCAGGCAACGCCGCCGCGCAGAGATACCTCTTCGACCACCTGGCGGACCCCATGATGGCCCTCTGCTGCCGGTATGTGAAAAACCGCGAAGACGCCGAAGAGATCCTGCTGGACGGATTTTATAAGTTCTTCAGACATCTCAGGGACTTTCGCTACCAGGGCGAAGCCGCCCTTTATGCCTGGATCAAAAAGATCATGGTCAACGAATGCCTCATGTTCCTTCGCCGCCGTCACGCCTTTTCCATGCTGACGGAGACGGCAGCAGAAGACCTTCCCCGGATAGAAGAGCCCCTGGCCAATTTGTCGGCGGCAGAGATCTTCGACCTCGTCGTCCGGCTGCCCGTAGGCTACCGGACCGTTTTCAATCTCCACGTCATCGAAGGGATGGAGCATAAAGAGATAGCAAAAGCCCTCGGTATCTCGGAAGGGACCTCAAAGTCCCAGCTGAGCAAAGCCCGGCTCTTATTACAAAAAATGTTATTGGAAAAAGGAATAACTTATGTCAGACGAAAGACCCGATGAATTTTTTTCCTGGCGCAGCCGCCTCAGCCCGCCGGACGCCCTGCCGGAACAGGGACTCGACAACAGGGACCTGACCTGGGAAAAACTGGCTCCCCGGCTCCAACCTCCCCAGCTCCAGCCTGCCCGGCTCCGGTCCATGCACCGACGACTCCCCGTCTATCGCATAGCCGCCGCCTGCCTTTTGCTGCTCCTGATCCCGACAGCCCTCCTTTTTCATAACCGGCCAACCCATACCACCCCGCCGCCCGCTCATCCGGCCCCGCTTACCCTGCAACCCGCCGAAGCTTCGCCCATTCTTCAATCCGGCCCCACTCCAAAAGAGCTGGCCAGACTGCGCACCGTACATAATATAAATAATAAGGTCCTGCCTGCGCAGACCGCCAACCATCCCGTACAGACCGCCAGCCATCCTGCGCAGACCACCAACCATAGCCTTCCTCAGCAAACCCCGGCAGCAAAGCCACAGGACAGCCTGCGTCAACCCGTTCCGGTCTACGCTGCCCTCGCCCCGGCTGCTCCGGCCACCCCTCCACAAAACACATTGAAAAACAACCAATTAAGGATAGTTCACGTCAACGAGCTGGATAACCCCTCTAACCCCGCACCCGCTATGACCTCCATCCGCAGCCGGGAGCCGGACCTCAGGGCCCTGATCCTTCTAAAAAACCACTAAACATGAAAATGAACACAACAGCGGTGCTTAGCTTCCTCCTGCTAAGCATCACAGGAGTAGTATGCGCCCAGGACAGCAACTATAAGCAGCTTCCACCGGAAGAGAAGATCTTCGCCCTGCCCCCCTTTAGCATTAAACGAACCTATCACGCAGACCTCGCCAAAGGCAATAAATTCCAACTGGAAGTAGGCGATCCCACAGACGTCGGCCACCTTCAGAACATCGACTCCATCCTGATGGTCTTCCTTAGCGACCTTAAGGCATTTCACGATTCCCTCTCCGACCCGCTCACCGTGAAACGGATCGACTATCTGATAGAAAGCTCCGGCCGGAAAAAATTACGTCTCCGCCAGTTCCGCCCCGCAGCGGCTACCTTCCTGCTGGACGGCAAAGAGCCAGCACAGCTCCGCCTGCGCCAGGATACGATCTATATCATCCTTCTTTCTGCACACGGAACTACCACCCGCTACGACCGCTTCGGATTCTTCATCAACAGCTATGACGAACTGGAAAACCTGGTCACCACCGGCCTCAATGAGAAAGTACGACTGATGAGAGACGGCATAAAATGGCGAAACCGGCTTGGACATTCCTCAATTAACGAGACCGACCCATCTGTTACAGAGGATCAATATAATATAGACCAGCTGCAGTTCGATATTTTTATGAATGCACAGAACTACAAGAACTATTTCGTTCCTTCAGTTGGCCTCGGCGCCACCATCCGCCTCTTTAGAGGATACAATGAACATGAATTTGGCGCTTACTGGGAACCAAACTTCTTCTTTTCTACCAACACACAGGGACATCTTGAAACCCTGCGCAACGATTTTATCGTCTTTCACTATGGCTACGATCGCTCAGACAACAAACACAAACCGTCAAAAGAGACCGGCTTATATACAAATATTTCTATAGGTTACCTGATCCAAAGACAGGGTGAATATTTTAACAAGCATACTTTTCGGCTTAGCGTCGGTGATATGGAGTTCAAAGGAGGAAAGATTCTCCTGCAGCCCCTCATCTATTTTAATGACTTCTTCAGAGGGGTCACACCGGGTCTCCGGCTTAGCTTCCGTGCCCTGTAATGCAGGCCGGACGCGTATTTGCAGCCACGGCTATAAAGCCTTTGTCTCATTGCGCGGTCTTTTTTAAAATATAGATATGCCTGCAACCATGAATTTGGCATCAAATTCGCCTATTTTTCCATGCAACAAATTTAGGTATCTTGGTTTGTTGAGTTATCTTTGACACATTATTCTTCTCTGACCGCAAGACTACACGCGTGGAGGAATAATTATTTTTTAAAAAAATGATATTACTATGATGAAGCTTAAACAAACATTGCTTTTCACTGTTCTTTCTGTGTTCCTGTTCTCCTGCGTTAGCTCAAAAAAATTCAAAGCCGCCCAGGCAAAAATTGACTCCTTAACTGCTGCCAATGCTAAACTGGCAGGCGACCTGAAAAATTGTAATGACCTCACCGCTACAGACGCTACTCAGAGAACAGCTCTCCAAAATCAGATCGACGCCCTTAACAAACAGATCGACTTCCTGAAACAAAATCACGACGCTACCCTGAAACAACTGCAGGATCTTTCTGTCATTTCCGGCTCTCAGGCAGAAAGCATCAAAAAATCTTTGGATAATATCGGCAGCAAAGATGCCTTTATTCAGAACCTTCAAGCTCAGATGGCTCATAAGGACTCCATCAATATGGCCCTGGTCATGAACCTGAAAGGCGCCATTGGCAACCTGGATGACAAAGACATCAACATCAAGGTCGACAAGGGTGTTGTTTATATCGACATTTCCGACAAATTGCTCTTCAAGAGCGGAAGCTATGACGTTACCGAAGGCGCCAAGACAGTACTCGGTAAAGTTGCTACCGTGCTGAAAGCTCAGCCCGATATCGAATTCATGGTCGAAGGCCACACCGATAACAAGGCTTACAACCACCCCGGTCAGCTGAAGGACAACTGGGATCTTAGCGTAAAACGCGCTACTTCCGTAGTTCGCATCCTGCAAAAAGAATATGGCCTCGATCCGGCTCATATCACTGCAGCTGGTCGCGGCGAATACGTTCCCGTTACAGCTAACGATACCGAAGAAGGCCGTGCCGCTAACCGCCGCACCCGTATCGTGATCCTGCCTCAGCTGGATCAGTTCTTCAAGCTCCTCGAGAAAAAATAAACGTATCTCCCATATTTGAAAACCCACCGTTAGGTGGGTTTTCTTTTTTTATACACCTAATCAATTTTCTACGACAATCTGCGTTAAAAGACTATTCCTGTATTAGTAGCCGGCTTTATGAAGAGTAGACTGCCGAAAATAATTTTTTTGTACCTGACTATGGCACTTTCCCTGACCTGTCTTGCACAAGACAGCCAGGCCCCTGTTGCCAAAAACGGGATCCTGGACCTAAGAAAGGTTAATCTCTTTTCTAAACCGTTGTCACTCAATGGAGAATGGGGGTTCTACTGGAACCGTTTGCTTTCTCCCGACAGCCTGTCTGCCGTTGCTCCAGCCTATGTACCCTATCCCGTTCTCTGGAAGGAGATTACCCTTAACGGGGAAAAAATTCCCTCCCAGGGGTTCGCTACCTATACCCTCACGGTGCTGCTTCCACACCAAAGACCACGTATCGGCCTCGAAGTCCCCGATGCCTACTGCGCTTTTAAATTATTTGTCAACGGGATTGTCCAGGCACAGAATGGTCAGCCCGCAACAACAAAAGAAAAAGCCCGGCCCTTCTGGGTAACAAGAACCATCGTACTGCCACCCGGAGAGACAGACACCCTGGTCATGGTCATGCAGATCGCCAACTTCTGGCATGCCCGCGGCGGACCATATAAAGACATCCTCCTCGGAGACAAAGACGAGCTCATCCTCAAAAAATACCGGGACTCAGCATACGACTTCATGCTGGCAGGCTGTATGGTAATGGGAGGCCTCTTTTTTCTGGGCCTCTTCGTCTTCGGCCGTCACGACAAGACCATCCTTTATTTTGCGCTGTTCTGCATCGTTTTCAGCTACCGGATGGTAGGTACCAATCACTATGCCCTCCACTCCCTGTTCGCCAACCTCAACTGGTTTGTGACCATCCGCATAGAATACCTGACCCTCTCCGTTGCAATGGCCTTCTTCTGCCTTTACACCAAAAACCTTTATCCCGATGATGCACACCCGATGATCAATCGCGCCCTCGTCTGGTTCTGCATCCTTTACAGCGCAGCGGTCTTGTTTACCCCGACCATCGTCTTCACCCATTTCCTTATCATTTTCCTGGGAGTGATGTTCTTTTGCATCGCCTGGTCAATGTATGTATACGTGCAGGCCGCCCGCCACCGGCGAAGCGGATCGGTCTTTGCGCTTCTCAGCACCACAGTTATGCTCCTCATCGGAATGCTGATGAACCTTCATTATTTTGGCTTCATCCCCGACTTGCGGGTTATCCTCTTCATCTGTTATATCTCCTTTTTCTTTTTTCAGTCCCTCGCCTTATCCCATCGCTTTGCACATACTTTCCGCCAGGCTACCTTCCTTGCCCAGCAAGGCCTGCGGGCAAAGTCGGAGTTCCTGTCCACCATGTCACACGAGATAAGGACACCCCTGAATGCGGTCATAGGAATGACACACCTGCTGCTGCGCAACCGGCCCCGCAAAGATCAGGAACAAGATCTGGGTGTATTGCTTTTTTCCGCCAGCAACCTGCTGTCGATAGTCAACAATATCCTGGACTATAATAAGATCGAAGAAGGGAAGATAGGTTTCGAACAGATCTCCTTCGACCTCCCGGCCAACGCCCGCAACATCGTGGCAGGTCTGAAGAATGCGGCAGATGAAAAAGGAATAGCCCTGCTGATCGACGTCGATCCAAACCTGAACAGGAGACTCATCGGAGATCCTACCCGGACAAGTCAGGTCATAAACAATCTCGTTCACAACGCCATCAAGTTTACCCAGACAGGGTCTGTGCGATTATCCCTCACCGTGGACCAGGCCGGACCTCAGGCAATAAAGGTTACCGTAAAGGTGCAGGATACAGGCATCGGCATCGCGCCTGAAAAACAACAAATGATCTTCGATCGGTTCACCCAGGCTGACTCCTCCACATCCCGAAGCTACGGCGGCACCGGTCTGGGATTGGCTATCTCCAGGAAAATACTCGAGCTCCAGGGAGTCATTCTCCAGCTAAGCAGCGAACCAGGCAAAGGTTCCTGTTTTTACTTTACCCAATCCTTCCCCATCAGCACAGAAGTCGTTGGGGAAAGAAGTGACATGCTGCCCGCAGACGGCCAGGAAAAGACACTCAGCGGAATCAATATCCTGCTGGTAGAAGACAATCCGCTAAATGTCCTCGTAGCACAGACCATGCTCGAAAACAACGGAGCCATCGTAGACGTAGCCACCAACGGGGCAGAAGCTTTGGATCGGCTCGATTCCGGCCGGCACCAGCTGGTCCTGATGGACCTCCATATGCCCGTAATGGATGGATACGAGTCCACCATCCTGCTTCGTAAAAGAGGAGAAACACTGCCCATCATCGCATTGACGGCCAGCACACCAAAAGAAGTAGAAAGCGAGGCCTTCGCAGCCGGTCTTAATGATGTAGTTGTAAAACCATTCAGTCCCGAAGAACTTTATCGCGTCATTCTCCAGCACGTACGTCATACAGCTCAGTAGAACGCCATCTTGCTCCTTTCCGGTTATCAGGCTTTTTTCTCAGGGTCTTCATGATGTTCTTCATGATGCCCCGTTACCTTTTCCCAAAGCCCCTTTGCCTTGTCTGCCAGCTCGTGCAGCTTTTCTCCTGCCTCTTCCAGCTTTTGCTCAGCCTGGTCTTTGAGATGATCTATCTTTTCTTTTGTTTCCGGTGAGTTTACCTTATCCCAGGTTTGGCCTGCTTTTTCACGGAGACTTTCCGTTAATTCTTCCGCCTTGTCTTTTAATTCGCCGAGCTTTTCTGCTGCTTGCTCCTTTAATGCATTGGCTTTGTCAGCCATGGTTTGCTTTTCATCAGACATAAAAAAGAATTTGTGATTAAAAAATAGCAAGACCGTAACGTAGGGGAGGGGATTACTCTGCTTACAAGTTACGTTGCGTATCGCGGCGAAGATCGTGTGCAGAGTTATTTATTCGTTATTTAAGCATGTTCAGCGCGCTCAGCCAGCCGCTTCGTTTGCCCGCCCAGCTGCCCACAAAGGCTTCCGGCTTCAGCCCGCCTTCCAGAGTTTTCAACATACCGCTGGCGTCGGAATAAGTTTTAACAGCCCTGGCTGCACTGGTTATACTGCCCATATTAAAGCCCTGCTTGAACATCGCCGGTTTGATGTAGCGGCTCAGAGAAGATACACTTTGTGCCATACTAACAGCATTGGATACCTTGCCGGCAGTGCTGAGCCAGCTGGTTTTTCCACCGTTGCCCCACATAGAAGGAATAAAAGAGCTGGGCTGCAAAGCTCCCGCAAACTGCGTAAGAAGACTACCTGGATTGGGCGCTCCGGCACCAGAGGCCTTGGATAGAGCATCCTTTAATTGCGCTTCTGTAGTAAGGACTGTCAGACAGGAGAAGAGAAGGAAAAGGCTGATCTTTTTCATAGTCTTTTTTTTCTAATATAAACCCTTTTCCTCATATATCAGTTTTTTCCTGGACAAATCCGGTTGTTTTACCGGCGGAAACGGGCCTCTTCCAGGTCAAGCTCGAACTCCTTGCTCCGCAGTAGCTCTTCGGAATATTCATTATCCCGCCGCATCTGCAATAATTCCTGGCGCTGGATTCCCACCAACTCCAGCAGGAGCTGACGATAACGGGGTAAAAACTCAGGCGTTACCTCATCCCCCTCCTCTTTTTCCAGCCGCTTGGCCGCTATTTCCACCATCCGCTCATACCGGGCCTTCAGCCGGTTGAAGGCATCGATGGATTCGGTTTCGTTGGGATAGCCGGAGGTAATATGCTCCAGCGCCGCTGTGGCCAGACGCAGACGGATCGACACCCGCTGCTCCTCTTCGTTTTCTTTTACAGTAATATCAAGCCGGCGAATGATATAAGGAAGCGTCAGCCCTTGCAGAACCAACGTGAAAAGAATAACGATAAAGGTGATAAACAGGATCATGTTCCGATGAGGAAAAGTCGTTCCGTCAGTAAGCATCATGGGGATCGCCAGGGCCGAAGCCAGCGAGACCACCCCCCGCATACCACTCCATCCGACAATAAAAATGCTCTTTCTCCCCGGATCGATTTCCCGGAGACGGATCTTTTTGCTGCACATCCGGGGCAGGTAAGCACCAGGGAAAACCCAGGCCAGACGGATGATTATAGCCACCAGGCTGATGACGACCCCATAGAGAATGGCCGCTTGCAATGAATATTCACCCAACCCCCTGACAATGCCCGGCAGCTGCAACCCTATCAGGATAAAGACAACCCCGTTCAGCAGAAACACCACGACATTCCAGACGCTCTGATTCTGAAGACGACTGCTATAGCTGAACAGCTCATGCGACCGGTAACTCACAAAAAGGCCGCCCGTAACTACGGCAAGTACACCCGAAGCATGGAAGTGCTCGGCCGTGATATACATCAGGTATGGGGACAGCAGCGTAATAACCGTATCGATAGTGGCCGTCGTCGGCAGCCACCGGTGAATGGCATAAATAATATTGCCTATGACAAGCCCAATGAGTATACCCAGGGAAACGACAGTCACAAAGTCCACCCCCGTCTTCCAGAGGATGAACTTCCCCGTGAAAATAGCAGCCAGGGCAACCCGGAAGACGATAAGGCTGGACGCATCGTTGACAAGACTTTCCCCCTCGAGCACGGTCACGATCTGCTTGGGCATCTTCAGATTCTGCAACACGCTGGTGGCGGCCACAGCATCAGGCGGCGATATGATCCCACCCAGCAGGAAACCCAGCGGCAGGGAAAAGTCGGGAATCATAAGATTGGCAACGACAGCCACCGCACAGGAAGTAAAGATCACCAGCCCAAACGCCAAAAGCCCAATAGGCCGCCGGAATTTCCAGAAGTCATGCCACGAAGTATACCAGGCCGCAGAATACAGCAGCGGCGGCAGGAAAATGATGAATACAATGTTCGGGTCTAGCTCTATCCTTGGAATGCCAGGCACCAGGCTGATGATAAGACCCGCGATCACAAGGAAAATAGGATAGGAGATATGCAGCTTGTGGCTCAGCATGGCTAACATCGAGACCACAAACAATAAGGATATGATCAGTAAAAGATTGTCCTGGAGCATAGCTGTAAATTAAGACATATCGGGTAAAAAATGCCCCGCAACTGTTGGCATAGTTTTTCGGACTTTATAAAAAACGCCACCATGAAATTTATTGCTGCCATCTGTCTCTCCCTCCTTGTCGCCTGCCAGACCCCTATCAACAACCCCGCAAAACATTCCCCCGATTCCGTAGTTACCGCAAGCGCAGCCCCGGCCCCGCCTGATACGACCACCCTTGGAGGTCCATGGTTCCTACAGCCCGTTCTCCCCTCCGATACCGCTGCAGGTAAAATGCCGACGCTGATACTCGACCTGAAAAAATCCCATTTTACCGGCAATACCGGCTGCAATACCATGCGCGGAGAGTTCTGGTTTAGCACCAACGATAGCAGCCTTACCTTCAGCGACAAGATCATTACAACAAAAATGGCCTGCCCGGGTTATAATGAACCAGCTTTTATGAAAAGCCTCAAAACTGCGACGCATTATCGCCTTCGCAACGGCATCCTTACCCTGCTGTCGGACGACAGAACAGAACTTTCTCGCTGGATGAGAAAACCCTCCGCTCCGTCCAAAACGCTAAAGGCCTAGTTCGCGCCACCGCGCAATCCACAGATAATGCACAGTCAGGCTAAGAAACAGTAGCTTAACACAAGGTTCATGCTCTGGTAACATAATTGCAGGAACTTTCCTGGAACTAAAGAAGATGTTATGACAAATACACTGGTAGATATAACAAGGGAGCTGCTGAACAGCGGAGTATTCAGTCATCTTCCGGATAACGAGATAGCCCGTCTGCACTGGATGATCGTCCAGGGCCAGAATGGCGATCACCTGCCCCTTCAGCCTTTATTCAGCTATTGGTACCGGGGAGATTATTATTCTTCCAACGCTTCCCCCCGGCTCCTGCAACAGTGCAATGAGTGTTTACAGCGTATGGGCCAGCCACTCATCGATGTCTACGGAGAAGAGTTCTACGAAGCTTAAGGCTTTGCCCCATAATAGTTCTCCGGATCAGTCAGCACCTTTTTCCACTGCCGCTGATGACTTTCCTGCCATTTCTTATCCGGATGCACCGCCCAGTTCACCGCCGCCAGCTGCTGCCGCACAAATTCCCGCTGCTCCGCATGCACAAACAAAGGATGCCGGTAATACCACTGCGGATCCTTGACCAGGTCTTTCCAAAAACCAGCAAAATCGGCAAACTGCGTCTCGAACACCTTCACCTCATCCTTGTCCTCATCATAGGTACTGTGATTGTAGTAAAAAGGTAAGCCCGCATTTTCCCCGGTGATCCGGTAAAGGCTACCCCCACTGTCTTCCGAGCTGATATCAAAGTAGAGTTCTTTAGACATATGCTTTGTTGAAAAATTTGTACCTTTCGGCTTATTTCTATTATCTTATTAAAAATAATTTATATGGCCCTCATCCCCAATAACAAGAAGAAAAAAGACGGCAAACAGCCCGCAGCCGCCAAAAGTAATATCCCCGGATTTCCTGCCGGCAAAGGTGGCGGTAAGACCAACAGCAAAGGCGCAATGAAGAATACACGCCTCACCGGCGGTTCTCAACGCGGCTCCTAAACAGGTCTGAACCCCTTTGTTATTTGTTCCTTCTCCTGCCGCTCCTGTTCCTTACGGGCAGCCTCTTCATCGGGAAAGGTTTTCAACTGGGTTTGCGCCCTTGTTCCTGCTTTTCCCCAGCGGGTCACCAGCTTATTGCCATCAATAGCAGCTTCCCAGAATCTCTCAGCGTCAGCTTCCCCCGACACCAGCCGCCGAAAGACCAGGTGGTCATAAAGCCCCGCCCCTCCAATCCCACTATTCGCACCCGCTATACCAGCCGATTCAACATTTTGCTCCCCGGTCAACCCACCCGCCACCGATCCAGCCCCCACTGATCCGTCAGTCGCCGCCGCAACTCCCGCTGCTCCACCCATCCCCCCGGCGGGCACCACCTCCTCCTTTAACGCCTTCAACACCTGTTCCATAACTTTCTGCGGCTGATGCAACCAGTCCTTAGCATAAACAGCCAACACCTTCCAACCAAACGCCTTCAGAATAGCCGGCCGCTGATAATACTGCTCAACCAGGTTCCTGTTGCGATAATGCAGCTCATCATCGATAAGGATCGCCAACGCATAATCCTCGTCCTCCGGCTTTCGCTTGACAGCCAGCGAACACTTGAAATCCGACTGCCCAACCTGTTCGGCTACTTCATATCCCAGCGCCTCCAGCTGACTCTTCAGCTGCGCCCTCATCACCGTCGGCCCGATAACACCCTGTCCGGAAACCTTCTGAGGAACCAACCCATCGAGTATCGTCCTCGCCGCAGACATCCGGCCCAGACTGATCAGCTCTGCATATTGAAGAAAACGCCGCAGGTAGTTGGCCCCTTCATTGTATTCGTTCGTGATCTGCTCATACCGGATGCTGCTCACGATAGCCATATGTTTCCTGGCGCGACTGAACAATACGTTCAGACGTTTCTCCCCTCCCTTTTTATTCACCGGACCAAAATTCATCAGCATCCGCCGCCTGCTGTCCGGACCATAACAGACACTCATGATGATGATATCCCGTTCATCACCCTGGATGTTTTCCAGGTTTTTGATGATCAGACCGGTGAACTGATCATTCTCCGTTCGGTTATAGGCTTCCTCCAGCTTCTGAGCAAAAACAGCATCCCCACCCGCCAGCAGATCCAAAGAGGTCTCTATCATAGATTGCTGCTCCTGGCTGAACGCAACGATGCCAATGCTTTCGGCTGTATCCCGGCTCAGCAGCTCCCGTACCAGGTGCGCGATATAGTCGGCCTCCCCGGAATTGCTCCTTTTCTCATACACGCTGTCTGGCAGATGATGATAGCTGATACTGCGGTCAAAAAGACAATTGACATTGGCCACCGCTTCCTCCGGTTGACCGATACGGATCGGCGCCTTTTCTTTATGATGGATCGTCTTGTCCGGAATTGTCAGCAGATCGCCTTCATAAAAAGCATGGTTGCTATAGCTGATCAGCGTTTCATAGTGACTGCGGTAATGCCAGCTCAGAAGCGTGGATTCCAGCTTGCGCGCACCCTGCACCAGCAGACTGTCGGCATCGTCACTAAGCCATTCATTATCTTCCTGATCCCCCGCTTTATCCATGTCATCCGGGTCCTCCGCTCTCGCACTAAAGAAATCCGTCGGCGGCATTTGTTTCTCATCCCCGACAATTATCGTCTGCCCCGAACGATACAGAGCCGGTACGCCTTCTTCCAGCGTGATCTGGCTCGCCTCGTCAAAGATGACCACATCGAAATGCTCGCTATCCAGGGGCAGACTGTCGCTGACACTATAGGGACTCATCAGCCATACCGGCTTGAGATCTTTTAGGACCAGCCCGCTTTCCTTCTCCGAAAGCTCGCGGATACTTTTGTAACGCATACTTTTCCCAAACTCATTTTCAAGGATCTTCCGACCCTCCGTATACGTTTTCTTCAGCTTTTTCTGCTCTTCATTGAGCTGGCCGGCCGGTCTTCCCGTTAAATCCAGCTGATGCAGAAATTTTTGCCGCACATAAGCACGGATGATCTCCGCATTCAGCTCCTGTAAAGCCAGGTATCCTTCTCCCAGTTGCGCAACCGCCTTGTCAAGAGCCTGCTTGTCGATACCCCGGAAAACACGGTTGTTCTGATATAGCTCGTCCAGGCTTTTTTTAATGATAGCCGCCTCCAGCTGTGCAACACGAAGCGGCAGACTCCGGATCGCTTTTTTCACCATCGGGGACAGACCCGTCATTGCCCGCAGAACAGACAGCCAGTCCCGAAGACCATCCGCATTGAGCCGGATATTCATTAGCTCGTCCCGGATCGTGGAGATATTACCGGTAGGAGGGTCCTGCAAACATCGCTTCAGCTGCGTCTCGAGCCGGCTCAAAGGCTGGTGCAGCGCTTGTAAAGCCGTTACGATTGCCGGCCCTTCCGGGTGCTGCACCAGGTAGTCCAGTTCCGCATTCCCCTTCTTGTTTTGCAGCAGATCGATGCTAAGCCTTGCCGTATCAGGATTCTCCATCCGGTAGTCTGCTTCCAGCTGCCGCCTCGTCTGCTCCACCTGCGCCGCCGCTTCATATTCAGCTTTCAATTGTACCAACAGATTCTGGATAGTAGGTTTTACCGCATGCGCGGAAAAGTCATAGCTGTTCTGTATTTGTTTCTTCAGCTTTTTCCAGGGACCATTCAACATACTAAGGAAACGTCCTTCCTGTTTGGCAGCCAGCGCGATCGCCGCGTCAAGGTCCTGTTCGGAGATCTTATGGGTCCAGTGTTCATTCTTCTTCAGGACCTGCTGATAGTCTTCCTGTTTTTGTTTGTAATGACGAAGACGGCGACCCAGCTCTTTTGCTTCTTCCCGGTCAGGATCGGCAATAGCCATCAGACCTATGCTGGCAAAAGGATATAACAGCACGGCAAACTGCACCAGGTTTTTCAAACGCTCCGGCTCCTGCGTATGCCGCGGATCGACCCCGCAGCTTCGTAAAAGATCATCCACTTCGTTCAAAAGGGTCAGCGCCTGCTCCAGCGCCCTGTCCAACACCTGGTGCGGACTGTCTGAAAGGAATATTTCTTCCTGTATCCGGCTGAAAGGATGCGCAGAAAAGACAGGGTCGGCGCCCATTTCCTCCATCGTAGCCTCCAGTTCAGAAAGGACAGACCTGGCAGTCTGCCAGTCTGTATAGCCAGGAAGATCCTCCTCGTCTTTAGGAGCCAGTGTTACCAATTCTTCCCGCAACTGTATGATGCGTTCTATAAGTTGCCTCACCGGCATACCAGTATCTTTTCCCTGCGACAGGCTCGTTGTATGGAATTCCCTGAGCAGGTCCAGCTGTATGTTGATCCTGTCTACCAACAGCTGCCGCTTGTTTTTCAGCTGCGTAAGGTCTGACTTATTCCGGGTGAAGTCTTCGTATGTCGTTTTGAGGTTTTTTATAAATTCTCTTTTATCACTCTGGCTGTCGTGAATATAACAACAGAGCTCCTCAAGCCCCACCTGTTTGAGACGATGATAGACGACATCCAGCGCTGCCCTTTTCTCGCAGACAAAGAGAATATTCTTCCCCCTGGCAACGAAGTCGGCAATGAGATTGGTTATCGTCTGACTCTTGCCCGTGCCGGGCGGCCCCTGAATGATATAGCTGTAGCCAGCCCTGCTTTGCAAAATAGCCCTTGTCTGCGTCGGGTCCGCCGTGATCACATGATACCAGTCGTCCGGTCTGTTGAGGTCAAAATTATGTTGTGGAAAACTACGCGGCTGATCGCTGAACAACGCATCAAAAACATGATGCTGTACCTGCTGATCGATGACCGTATTATAGTCCCTCACCAGGCTCATCTTTTTGTAATTGAAATTACCCAGCACCATATTACAGACATCGAAGTCCCAGCTATAAGGATTACTCTCGCTTTCCGCCAGCGTATAGATCTCCCGCTCCCGTAAACCGGCATCCATGTCTCGCAACCCTCCGCCATTCCCGCGCGTCCCACCATCCCTTTCCGCCTGACCCCCGCTACGTCCCCCATCATCGCCCTCATCATCCCCCATCAACTTCCGGGTGTTCATCCGTACATCCGGATTTATCAGGAACTCGAGAAAGCTCGTCTTTGGCTGGATACGCTGCCGGAATATCTCCAGCCCCAGCGGCTTATAATGCTCCGGATCATAGCTATAAGGAATAGACTGATAGCTGGTCTCCCTTCCCGTCTGCCGGCGCAGCCTTTTGCGATAATTGTTCACCGTCTGCCGCGCCTCACTATGGATAAGACGGATCCGGGGTTTGTCGATATAGTGAAGGACAATGCCCTGGTTGGCTTCCTCGATCTGCGCCTTTACATGAGTATGAAACTGCTCCGGACTCATTTCATCCAGGTCTATAAGATCAGGCAGACGGATGCCATACAGTTCTTTCAGCTGCCCCGCCAGTACCGGATTGACCTCCGCAGCATTGTCAAGGACTTTTAATATATAGTGATCTTCCTTGAGCTTCTTGTTTTTCTTAAGACTTACAGGTAGAAGAAGTAAAGGACTCTGGATCCTTTCCTTCGGGTCTTCTTTCAGATTATGCCAGTTGAGAAAGGCGATAACCAGCTTCAGCTGGCTGAACCCATATTCCTGGATGTCCCGCTGTGACTCTACTCTCACCCTGTCTAAAGAAGAGGGGAGATAGCCGTGGTCCTCAAAACGCAGGTATTTATTCAGCACGATCTCCTTCATGCCGGTGATCTTTTCCGCCAGCTCGCCATTCCAGGTAAAAAGCAGTTCGGGCCGGATACTCTGATAGTGCAGGACTATCGGAACGCTGCTCACCGTCAGGTTCACAAATCGCATATTCGGCTTGTAATACAACAGACGATTGCGCCGGCTGGTGTCGAATAGACGGTTGCGCAGCCTGTTCAGGATAAAGCTTTCCCGCTCCTTCAGCTCTTTATGAACCCAACCGGCGACACGGGTAAGATCGGTTTGTTTTTCGGGGTCATAGTCACGATAGTGTTCCAGCCGCTGGATGATATCATAAAGGTCCTGTGACCGGCGACTTCTGTCCAGCTCCGTCATCTCGGTGATAAGCCGGCCCAAAGTTGGATGTATACGGGGATAATATAGAGAAGGATTGGTACGGTGACGGGCAAATAGCCGAAGGTCCTCCGTATCATAAAGATCCAGACCCATCGCCATGCTGCCAAGGATCAGACCCAGACAAAAAATGTCGGTTTGCGGATCATGATGACCAACGAGCTGTTCACAACTGCGATAGCCAGGCAGATATGCCGCGTTGACCAGCGGCTCCCGCAGATCCGTATGCACCTGGAGTGTCGCCGCATTCATTGTGTCATCTCCGGTTTCCGCAACCAGCCTGATCTTATCGATCACCTCAAAACTCCTGGACTGCATATACGGAAAGAGTGCCTGAACCCGGTATAGGGCCTGCACCGGCGCATGGGCAAAGGTTTCGTCGATATCCAGGACTCCGGCCGAGAGGAACAGCGTTTCCTCCCGCTCAAAAGGACCGACCAGACCCGCCTCATGAAAGCTTAATACTTCCCGGAAAAGAGGCATGACAAAGGCAATACTGTCGTCGGTGGAATAATCCCCCTTGTCAAAGGCTTTGTCCAAAAAGACGTTAAAAAAGATGCGGTTTGTTTCCATGAGTATAGGCATCCAACACCTTTTGCTTGTGCTGCTGCCATTTCTTATCGCTTAGCTGTAATTCCTTTTTATAGATAGGATCATAGGCCGCAGTCAGCTGCATTTCTCCTGCGAACTCAAAAGCCCTCCCCGCCGGCATCTCTTCCAACGAAGGATCGGCAAGAACAAAGTCCAGCAGCACATAGGCAAAATAATCCCTGATACTGGGATGCGCACCGGTAATGGTGTCGATCAGCCTTTCCCGACCGGCAAGGTCATCCGCGTCCCCCCCCCCGATTTTGCCCGAGCCGCGATCCATCCCCCCACCCATACTTGGCCCCACCTCGATTCCCCCCGGAAAATACTCTCTTACCAATCCCATCACCAGCGTACTCTGCAACCATTTAGGCCGCAGATATTCCTGCAAAAACAACGCGGTAAGCTCATTCAGCTCCCGTTGGGAAAAAAGATCCAGCCGGTCCAGCTCAGGTTTCCCTTCTATCATCCGGACAATGCCCCCTTCTGCCATCTCCTTTTCCTCATGCCAAAGCCTCAACGCCCGCGCCCGTATAAAATTCTCCGGATGAGTCGGCATCGCCGACTGCGTACCCGGTTCAGCAGAAAACACGGCCTCCGCCTGTAGTGCATAACTCTCCGCGTTGACCTCCGACAATCCCGTCGCCAGCTTCACCAGCGACGTTATCACCGGCCCGGCATCTCCCAGTACCGCATAGGCGCCACGATCACAAAAGATCTCGGTATAAAGCCGGAACAACCGCGCAGTCTCATAATATGGCGGATCACTGTTATAATTATTGGCAATAGCCGTAATGATCCTGTCCGCGACTTCCAGGTCCCCGTCCAGCAACGTATAAAGCCGGATATGGGTTAGCTCATGGGCAATGACAGCCAGCAGTTCGACTTCATTCAGTCTTTCCAGGATCGGGCCGCTAAAAACAAGATGCGCCTCCCTGTGCAGATAGACGATACTGGCATTCAATTCGGGATCATTGGCATTCTGCGCCTGATAGGCAGTGACCGGTAAAGCCCCCAGCTCCAGCTTTTCCCGTACCAGGTCGATCTTTTCATAAAGAGCCGTATCCGTCCCGCGTCTGAACTGATAGGTGTTTTTTAACAGCTCCGTTTGAAAGGAGACCAGCTGCTCTTCGCGGGTACGGGCAGCAGCAAAGAACTCCCAGGTAGAAGCCTGTTGCTTAAAATAATCGCGAACTTTTAGCTGATAAGGTAGAGCCTGAGGTAACATAAATGCAGTAAATCTAAATAATCTCGGGCATACAGTTATCACCGGCCTGCAATGTGCAAAAAAAGACCAGGCTATCATCCCGGTCTTTTTTTAAAATATCTGCAATATCCTGATTATGGGAAAACCTGTACATTATGAGATCCACCACAGCCATTATTGCTTGTTACATAGACCACAATGGGTTGGACCGCGACAGCAATATCCGCAACGACTGTCAGCGAATTACCTGACTGGCTAATAGACGTCACTGGTCCGCCGGTAATCCACCAGGTGTATGTTACCCCCCCTCCGTAACCGGTGCAAGTGAATGTATACGGAACATTTCCACTCGTCCATTGCAAAGCGGTTGGACCGGTTATAGTAAATGTCGAACAGACAGGTGGTGGCGGCGGTGGTGTTGGTGGCGGTGACGGTGGTGTCACTCCGTCTTGCGTAAAACTGGTCGTTGCCGATTTATAGCCGGTGCCATCCTTTACAGTATAAGTTATAGATCCGTTTCGTGGGTTTGTGGAACCGTTGGAAGCAATATGTAGAGTTATATATGCCGGATTGACAGATGCTGTGATCCAGGACCCGCTGATCGATGTAATAGTACCAAACAGGGATGATGCGGAAAAATAGCATTCACCTCCATAAATTGAAAAATGAGAGCATTGGGCAAAACACCCAAAAAACAAAAAAACAAAAAATGCTGTAAGTTTAATCTTCTTCATAAGAAATAGTTTGATGGTTTTAAAATCTAAACATGGGAGGCTGGCGCAACCAGCACAATCTGATAGGCTCCGCGCTTCGGCAGATAGATAGAGAAACCTATATAAACATCCTTCCCTTCCCGGGTTAGATTTCCCGGTATTTTGTAATAAAAGCTATTTCTGCTATTGATTTCCTCTATCGGAATTTCACTGAGCGGGGAATAATAAGAAATTCTGCCCGAATAATCATAACTGAATTTGCCAGCACTTATAGCTGTTGGCTCCAGTTTGTCTACAGGCGTTTTGATTCCTGCATCCCGGGAAAACACCTCGCCTTTCCCCGCATCGAAGACCCTGCCGTTTTTGTCTACGACAACGACGGACATCTTGTCTGTGCCAGCCATCGAGTCCAGGTTTACCCGTATATTACTCAGCGTTTTCTTTGAGCCGGAGGAATCCCAGGTGTAAGCGTAATTGGACAAAACAATATAAGAAGGGGTCGTGGTCACGTCAGACCGTGTCGAATAGGCGCTGCTGCTGATAGCCGACCGGATGTCTTTATGACACGCAGACACAGCCATAGCCGAAGCCAGGAGAAGCATGGTTGTTTTTTTCATATAAAAGTGTTAAGTCAACAATATAAAGAAATACCTATAGCTGATGTTCCTGTATTTTATCTTTATAGATGGGTGGATAAAAAACAACGGCGGGAAAAGTATAATTCCCCTGCTGAGTGGTAAGTGGGCATATAACGTATTGCATATCAAACACTATTCAGCCCCCTAAACTTAACCGGGATTTAACTAACTTCGCGGCATGCGAGACTATATCAGCGACTTGAATGACCGGCAGAAAGAGGCGGTACTACATACGAATGGGCCTATTATGATCGTGGCAGGCGCCGGCAGCGGCAAAACCAAAGTGCTGACGACACGCATCGCCCACCTGCTGGCTCAGGGAGTCAACGCATTTAATATACTGGCGCTTACTTTTACAAATAAGGCGGCAAAAGAAATGAAAGAGAGGGTCGAAAAGATTCTCGGAGATTCCCAGGCCAGGAACCTCTTCATCGGCACCTTCCATAGCGTCTTTGCCCGTGTCTTACGCGGCGAAGCCCATCACCTCGGCTACGATAGGAATTTTACCATCTATGATACCGACGACGCAAAGAGTGTGCTGAAGACCGTTATCAATGAACTGAACCTCGACGATAAAACCTACAAACCCAACGCTGTCTACAACCGTATCTCCCAGGCAAAGAACAGCCTGGTGGGCCCCGTCGAATATGCAAATGATTATGGGCTCCAACAGGAAGACCTGCGCGCCAACCGCCCGGCTATCGCACAGGTTTTTGCCGCATATGCAGCCCGCTGTAAAAAGAACGGCGCCATGGATTTCGATGACCTGCTCGTAAATATGTACGAGCTGCTCAAAAACCATCCGGAAAGCCTGCACAAGTTTCAGCACAAGTTCAAATATATCATGATCGACGAGTACCAGGATACCAATCCTGCCCAGTACGAGATCATCAAGCTGCTCGGCGCCGCACACGAGAATGTCTGCGTCGTAGGAGACGATGCGCAAAGTATCTATAGCTTCCGGGGCGCTACCATCGAGAATATCCTTCAGTTCCAAAAGGACTACGACGATGTCAAGGTCGTCATGCTGGAACAGAACTATCGCAGTACACAGAGCATCCTCAATGTTGCCAACGAGATCATAAAGAACAATAAGGGACAGATCCCCAAAAACCTCTGGACAGATAATTCCACCGGCGAGAAAATTCGACTGGTCCGGCTCATGACCGACAACGAAGAAGGAAAATTCGTCGCCGATACCATCCAGGAACAACGTCTTCGCAATCACTATAACAACCGCGACTTTGCCATCCTCTACCGGACCAACGCACAAAGCCGCGCCTTTGAAGAAAGCCTTCGCCGCATGGCCATCCCTTATACCATGTTTGGCGGCACCAGCTTCTATTCGCGTAAGGAGATAAAAGACCTGGTCGCATACCTGCGCATCATCGTAAACCCACGCGATGAAGAAGCCCTGAAACGTATCATCAACTATCCCGCGCGCGGCATAGGCAAGACCACTATCGACAGAGCCGTACTCAACGCCAACGAACAGAACATCTCCCTGTGGGAAGTAATAGGCAGGGCAAAGGAATTTGGCTTCAAGGCAGGTACCCTGGAAGCGCTGGAGAACTTCGTGCTGATGATCCGCAGCTTTGCCAGCATGCTCGATAAGCACAACGCTTACGAAGTAGCCGCCCACGTAGGAAAACAAACCAGCCTGGTAAAAGAATTATTCAGCGACAAGACAACAGAAGGTCTCGCCCGGTACGAGAACGTCCAGGAGCTGCTCAACTCCATAAAGGAGTTTACTGAAATGCCAGATGAAGACGGTGTGCTCGAAGCTGAAACAAAAGGCCTCGGCAACTATCTTCAGCAGATCACCCTGCTGACGGACGCCGACGAAAAAGATCCCAATGCCGATACGGTAAAGCTGATGAGCATCCATGCCGCCAAAGGCCTCGAATTCTCCTGCGTCTTCGCTGCCGGCCTCGAAGAAATGCTTTTCCCCAATGCCATGGCCATAAATACCCGCGAAGAACTGGAAGAAGAAAGAAGGCTTTTCTACGTAGTGATCACCCGGGCCAAACAACGCCTGTGGATCACATACGCCAACACCCGCTATCGCTTTGGCAACCTCGTACAGAACGAACCCAGCCGTTTTATAGACGAGATCCCTTCAGAATATCTGGACCGCAGCTTCGCCGGCGGCGGCATCCGCAACCAGGGTTTCTCAGCCCCTTCCGGCTCTGCCTACGACCGCATGCACGGCACCGGCTTCAGCGGAAACTCTGCCGCCAATGCAGAAAAGAAATATGGCCCCCCTCCGCCAAAAAAAGAGACCAAGCCCTCCTATGCGCCCCCTAAGCCATATGCGAAAACGATCGAACACAATCCGACACCGGACTTCATCGCAAGTGATACCTCTGCTTTACAACCAGGACAAAAAGTAGAACATCAGAAATTTGGTTTCGGAGAAGTTATCAGCATCGAAGGTTCTGCACATAGCCCAATCGCAACGGTTAAGTTCCAATACAACGGAGAAAAAAAGATCATGCTCAACTTCGCAAAATTGCGCATCGTGGAATAATTGCACACCCGTCGACAACTATCACCCGTCGCAAATCTGCAACCGTGATCTGCAATTTTTTTGCACTGCTGTCGTAAAAATGCAGTCGTTTCTACGGGAAAATTTCTCCTCAGGAGAGTTTTTCTATCGGTGGGAAAAAACAAGGCATTTTGTAGCGGCAACGTAAAAAAATACCTTCCGTCGGCAGGCTGAAATCGGGCACAGCTATTGATTTTAACAAAACTTTGCTATCTTTTACGCATGACCGAAATGTACAAGATACAGCCGAACGGATTGTATTTTGTAACCCTAACCGTAGTTGGCGGGATTGACGTGTTCACCCGCTACGAATATTGTGATCTGTTGGTAGAGAACCTCAACTACTGTATAGATAACAAACGGCTACGGGTATACGAATATGCCATCCTACCCAGTCAACTGTATATGATAGCGGATGTAGAACAAGGGAAAGGTAATTTGCCGAAAGTATTACGCGACCTCAAAAGCATTTCGGCCAAACAACTCCTTCGTGCTATCGCCGAACACCCCGAAGAAAGCCGCAAAGAGTGGTTAATGCGTTTATTCCACTTTTTTGCCAATCGCTATCAGCACGACTCCGAACATCATTTCTGGCAATTCGGTAATCAGCCGGTAGATCTCGGAAAACTGGCTAAAAAAGAAAAGCCCCTCCCTTCCCCTATCGATACACTCCTCAGGGCAAAATGGGTTGATGACCCCAGACATTATATCTATTGCAGTGCTTATCCCCGTCAAAAAGTTAAATTAACCACAGAAACAGGGCTTATTACTGATATAGAACAAAAAATAACATAACCTCAGCCAACGAAAAGGGTTGTTTTTTTGTATCTTTAAAGACACCCCTTTCCCATAACCTGCAACACGAATTGACTTATTTTGTCATCAGAATAAAATGATAGGTTATGCTGTCTAAAGATAAGCCGAAGCTTCCCCTCGACGCTTGTTACGTTTTGACACTGAATACGGTGGATAAGATCGATGTATTCGTCAGACCGGCTTATAAGCAGATCATCGCAGAAGCCCTGAATTATTTTATCGATACCCAGGGGCTGACAGTCTACTGCTGGTGCCTCATGAGCAGCCACCTTCACCTCATTGTTCGGACAAAAGATGGCACAGCCCCCGCCTATTTTGAAAGGGATTTTAAGAAATTTACCACACCGGCAATCCTCAAAACGATAGAAATGGAAATGGACTTCCGCCGGGAATGGATGATGCGGCATTTTGAAGAATACCCCAAGTCCCTGCGCCGCCTGGAGAAATTTCATTTGTGGCAGAACTGCAGCAGCCCGCTACGCATCGACAGCCAGTATCCCCGGATCCTGCTCGACCGCATACAGCATATTCATGAGAACCCCGTCCGCGAGAAGATTGTCGAACTGCCGGAAGGGTATATCTTCAGCTCCGCCCGCGACTACGCCGGCTTACACGGTCTGGTAAAAGTAAAGGTCGTCCAGCAGCAGGGTATGTTTGGTGTAAAAATGGCCTCGCAGAATTAGCTCCTCCGCCATCACCTTGCCCCCAATTCCTCGTCCCGTGCCCGCCCTGCGTACTTCCCGCTCTTCCCCTGCGCAACCCCATTTCACCACGCCCCTTGCCCGCCCACTTATCTATCCAGTGCCTCCCTCAACCCTTCAATCGCCTTCTTCTCGCTCCCGACAAAGATCCGATCCCCGATCAGGGCCACAGGCCGCTTGAGAAAGGTATATTCCTCCAGGATCAGCCGGCGATAGTCCGCCTCACTAAGAGCCTGATCTTTCAGCCCCATCTCCTTATACTTGATGGCCCGCCGGCTGAACAAAGCCTCGTAGGACCCCGCTTTTTTCTTTATCTCATCCAGCTGCGCCGCACTGATCTTTTCGCCCTTAATATCCTGTAAAACAACTCCCTTTTTATCCGCCTGCGTCTCCTTCAGTATCCGCTGACAGGTGCTGCAGGTCGAAAGATGATAGATCTTGTTCATGGCCGCGAATGTAATATTTTCTTCTTATTGGCGACAAATGGTAATATTTGCAAACTGCGTCAGTGTTATATCCCGACTTACAGGAAGCCTTTATCCCCCTGGTCAATCAACATCGGGGGATACTGCATAAAGTATGCAGGTTATATTGCTTTACCGAAACCGACCGGCAGGACCTGTTCCAGGAGATCATCGTTCAGCTTTGGCGTTCCTACCCCTCCTTCAGAGGCGACGCCAAATTCAGCACCTGGCTCTATCGTATCGCCCTGAATACAGCTATTTCCGACCTCCGCAAACAGCGCCGCCGGATCACCCTCACCGATCCGGAACTCTTACCAGCCGAGTTACAGGACATCCAGTATTCCGGGGAAAAAGAAGAGCAGCTCCAGCTCCTGTATAAAGCCATTAATAAGCTGACGGAAGTAGAGAAGGCCCTGACCATGCTCTATCTCGAAGACAAAAGTTACCAGGAGATGGAAGATATCCTGGGTATCTCCCAGAATAACCTGCGCGTGAAAATGAACCGGATCAAGGACAAACTTCGTAAAATGACAAAGGAGGCCACTTATGGAATTGGAAAGCCTTAAAAGTATCTGGAATGAGCTGGAACCCCTGCCAACGCCCGAAAAAGATGGGGAACTTATTCTTGCCCTGCTGCAAAAAAAATCCCGGGGACCCGTCGCCCGCATGCGCCGCAACCTCATCAGGGAACTGCTGCTCATCATCGTTACCTATATTCCCCTTATCCTCTTCTACCTCGTGGAATTCGAAGGCCGCTTGTCCGCCATCTCCGGCTTAGTCTTTCTCCTGGGTCTTTTCTTCTGCGGATATTATTATCGTAAAATGATGCTGCTGAAGGAGATGCAATGCGTCAGCTGTATGGTCCGCTCCAACCTGGCCCGGCATGTGGAGACCCTGAAAAAATACACCCGGTTCTATTTACTCGCCGGAACCCTCGTGATCCCCTTCACCGCCATCTATTGTTATGCGATCCTCCGCTGGAAATTGCCCCAGGCCAGCGGCATACAGCTTTATCACCGGCTTAGCCCCGCCCCCTGGTGGGCCAATTCCATTTACTGGCTACTGCTTCTTGCGCCCCTGACCATCGCGATCTATTACCTCAACGCCTGGTATATCAACAAACTCTATGGCCGCCACATCAAAAAATTGCAGGAATTGCTGCGCGAAATGGACGAGGAGTAAGTAATTTAACGGAAAACTAGCCCATGAGACAACTGCTCTCCCTCCTCCTGCTCCTGACAACTATTACTTGTTTCTCCCAAACAAAAGACGCCTCCGCCATCCCCAAAACGGGCACACCCTCAACCACTGCCTCCTCCGCCATCCGCAAACTCATGGCCGACCAGTCCGCGGCCTGGAACCGGGGCAGCCTCGACGACTTCATGAAAGGTTACTGGAACAACGACTCCCTCGTCTTTATCGGCCAGGCAGGTCCAACATATGGCTACCAGCAAGCCCTCTCAAACTATAAAAAACATTACGACAGCCCGGATAAAATGGGGCAGCTGACCTTTACACTTATAAAGATCGACCAGCTCTCACCAGACTATTGTTTTGTAATCGGAAAATGGGCCCTGAAAAGAAATGCCGGAGATGTCGGGGGCACCTATACGCTCTTATTCCGGAAAATTAAAGGGTCCTGGGTCATTATTGTGGATCATACGAGCTAGCCGCCCCGCCAACTGCTCCCACCCCGCCTGCTCAACCCGCCACCACCGCAAACCGCGCCCAACCACCACTTAATCCAGCCCAACCCGGCGCCCCAACCTAATTGACCAACAACTTCCTAAACTCCGCCGAATCCCCATTAAAAACATCAAAATCAACCCTCGTCAATATCCCATTCACCCGCCCGGCCTCACTATGCTGCCAAAAAGCCCAGTCCCGGTAAATGCTGGGACGCTCCTTTTGCAGGTAATGGGCGATCCATAAAGGATATCCGTCAAAGTCGTCTTTCAGATACTGTTTGTAAAAATCCACATTGGTGTAGATGATCGGCATGACATGATAATGGTCCTGTATCGTCTGCAACCACTCCTTTGCCCTGGCTCGCAGCTTTTCCGGAGACACACCATACGTTTGTTCGATATCCAGCACCGGCGGCATGTCCCCCGGCATCAGCTCCACCGAATTGATGAAGTTTTCCGCCTGAGCCTTCCCGCTCTTGGTAGCCAGAAAGAAATGATAGGCCCCCCTGGCCAGCCCCGCATCCTTTGTTTTCTTCCAGTTGCGCTGGAAATAGGCATCCTCATTCCCCAGCCCCTCCGTCGCCTTGATAAAAGCAAAACTCATCTGCACACTCCCCACCTTCATGTCTTTTACAGACGACCAGTCAATAACATCCTGGTATTTCGAGACATCAATGCCATGAATAGTATAATTGGTGGGAATTTCGATCCCAAACTCCGGATAACGGATAAAATGCGAGCTCCTTTCCTGCCACCAGTCGTAAGCAACAAAACCAAACATGATCAGCACAGCGCCAGTGAGGGTGAAGAGTACGATTTTCCAGGCTGTATGTTTCCTTGTATTTGTAGCCATGTCAATTACAAACATAATTGACTATTTTTATATTTTATAGCTTCCATGCCCGATTTTAACCGGAACGATACGATTAATTTATTGTCCAAACTCACAGGAAAACGTCTGTGGAACGGAGTAAAAGTTTTAAGCAGCTATTACCTGAGCAAATGGACGAAAAGAGCCGTACAATGGGGTTACCCCGTCTCTATTTCCTTCGAACCAACCACCTCCTGTAACCTTCGCTGCCCCGAATGCCCCAGCGGCCTTCGCGCCTTTACCCGGCCAACAGGCATGCTCGAAAACAGCTTTTTCCGCCAGACAATTGACCAGCTTTCAAAAGACCTGCTCTACCTGGTCTTTTATTTTCAGGGCGAACCCTACCTGAACCCCTCCTTCCTGGATATGGTCGCATACGCCTCAAAAAAGGGGATTTATACGGCCACCTCAACCAACGCCCATTACCTCAACGACAACAATGCAAAAAGGACAGTGGAGAGCGGCCTCGATCGCCTCATCATTTCTATCGACGGCACCACCCAGGACGTTTATCAGCAATATAGGGTAGGAGGCAAACTGGAAAAAGTGCTGGAAGGAGCCCGCAACATCGTCAAATGGAAAAAAGAACTGAAAAGCAAGACCCCCTTTATATTTTTCCAGTTCCTGGTGGTCCGGCCCAACGAACACCAGCTGGAAGAGATCCGCAGCCTGGCAAAAGAGATCGGCGTCGACCAGGTCCGGTTCAAGACAGCACAGGTCTATGACTATCAGAACGACCCCAACGGGCTGATCCCGACAAAGACAAAGTACAGCCGGTATAAAAAGAACGACGCCGGAGAATTCATACCAAAAAATACCCTGGAGAATCATTGCTGGCGCCTCTGGCACGCCACCGTCATCACCTGGGACGGTCTGGTCGTACCCTGCTGCTTCGACAAGGATGCACAACATCCATTGGGCGACCTCAAAGGCAAACCCTTCAAAGAGATCTGGCACAACGAAAAATATGTGGAATTTCGCCGGCAGATCCTGCAAAGCAGGAAAAACATCGACATTTGCGCCAATTGCAGCGAAGGCACCACCGTTTGGGAAGATTGAGCACAACAAAAAAAGAGTACATGCCACTATCAGCATCCGCAGGCAGCCGCCTCGAATTCCAACATCAGACCATCCGCGAGCTGATCCGCAACACCACGGAAGAACGACTCCACCGCCGCGTCCAGCCGGATAAATGGAGCGCCTTCGAGAACATCGCCCATCTCGCAGCATACCAACCCATTTTCATCGCACGCCTGAAAAGAATGCAGGAAGAGACCGATCCCGAATTCGGCCGATACATAGCAGAACAGGACCCCAGCTTCCCTGCCGTACTTACAAAAACTTCGGATCAACTGCTTACAGACATAGACGAACAGCGCACTACCATCATCATCATGCTTACAGCTATGGATGAGACCACACTTGCCAGGCGCGGTATTCACCCCAAATACGGCCGCTTCGCCATAAGAGAATGGGTCGAATTTTTCCTTCTGCACGAAGCCCATCACATGTATGCAATTTTTATGTTGGTCCAATAGAATTATTTCTTTCCGTACATTTATACCTGACACAGAACCATGGCACTTGAAAACGAAATAAATCAACGGAAATTCCGCACCGAATATCAGAAAGCGAGGATCAATATCATCTATACCTTTAACTGGCTTTCTGAAAAGGTCAGCTCCATTTTTGAGGAATCGGATATCACTCCGCAGCAGTTTAATATCCTGCGTATTCTGAGAGGAGAAGGCAAGGCCCTGTCTACAATGCAGATTCGCCAGCGGATGCTCGACAAGATGAGCGATACCAGCCGCATCGTCGACCGCCTCGTAAAAAAAGGAATGGTAAAGAAATCCCCCAATGCAGAAGACAGACGCCTCGTCGACGTCGTCATCACACTCAAGGGAAAAAAGCTCCTCGAGAAGATAGACCCTTTCGAAGATGAGGCCGACAAGTTCATGAGCAGCCTGTCGGAAGAAGAGACAAAGACTCTCAACAACCTGCTCGACAAGCTGCGCAACGTCACGACCATACTTCTCATCGCGATCGGAATGCTCCTGCCCGGTCTGGGTTTCGCCCAGTCTACCACTCAGTCAGCTACCCGGCCCGACACAATTCCCGCAGCCGCAGCAACACAGGCGATCCAATCCGCCGTACCCGCCACTCAGCCGGCTGTCTTTCCCCTCGTCCTGTCGCAATCAAAACCTAAATATGAATTACGCGCTGCCTGGATAGCTTCCGTAGAGAATATCGACTGGCCATCCAAAAAAGGCCTTCCCGCCGACAGCCAGAAAGCCGAGTTTATCCGCCAGCTGGATATGCACAAACGCAATGGCATGAACGCTGTTGTCGTCCAGATCAGACCCGCAGCAGATGCCTTTTACCCCTCTCCGTATGAGCCCTGGAGTGAGTGGCTGACAGGCGTTCAGGGCAAGTCCCCCTCACCCTGGTACGATCCGCTCCAGTTCATGATCGAAGAGACACACCGCAGGGGCATGGAGTTTCATGCCTGGTGTAACCCTTACCGCGCTGTAAAAACAATAGGCCGCTCATCTGTCGCACCCGATCACGTCACCCGCCGTCACCCCGACTGGTTCGTACGTTTTCAGAATACCCTGTATTTCGACCCGGGGAATAAAGAAGTACAACAATACGTCACGACGGTCATACGAGATATCGTTCACCGTTATGATATCGACGCCCTCCACTTCGACGACTATTTCTATCCCTATGAGATTGTCGAAGGCAGCCCAACCCGCGACTTTCCCGACAAAAAAACCTATGCCAAATATGGCGACGGAATGACAATTTCCGACTGGCGACGCAGCAACGTGGATTCGGTCATCCTCAGTATCAGCAAGGTCATCAAGGAAGAAAAACCCTTCTGTAAGTTCGGGATCAGCCCTTTCTGCGTCTGGCGGAATAAAAACAGGGACCCCGATGGCAGCGATACCCAGGCCGGTGTGACGAATTATGACAACCTCTACGCAAACATCCTGCTTTGGATGAAGAATGGATGGATCGATTATGTCGCCCCACAGCTCTACCTGGAGATCTCCTATACAAGGGCGTCCTATGCCGTATTGGCCGATTGGTGGGCTCATCATTCCTATGGACGGCACTGTTATGTCGGCATCGGTATTTATAAGGCCGGCACCAATGCCGCCTGGCGCAACCCCGACGAGATCCCCCACGAGATCCGGATCATGCGCAACTACCCCGAACTGCAGGGAGCCATCTACTTCAGCAGCACCTCCTTTGTACACAACCCCAACGGCTGGTGTGATAGCCTGAAGAACAATTATTATAATTACCCCGCACTCATCGCCCCCATGCCCTGGATCGACTCCACCCAGCCACACGAGCCCGTCTTCCGTACAGAATATAACCAGAAGGACCTCTCCGGCACAGCCTGGCTGTCCAAAGGCGCCCCCGAAGATGCGCTACGGGGATATGCCGTCTACCGCACCGATTCGGCAACAATAAGCACAGACTCCCTCCGGGCCTTCGAATTCATTCCATATGATGCCGTAGCCGGGTTTACCGTTAATAAAGGAAGATCAGAGGAAAAGGGAAAGACACAGTATTACTATATCACCGCAGTAAGCCGGAACAATGTGGAAAGCAAACCTGTTCCGCTGATTTTTAATAATTTTGCAAATTAAAATCCTTTAAATATGCCTGGATTTGAATTATTCGGCCCGGAAGAACGCAAAGAAGTCAACGACGTCCTCGAAACCGGTATCATGATGCGATATGGCTTCGATGGTCCCCGCAAGGGCATCTGGAAGTCAAAGGAACTGGAGGCAGCCATCTGCCAAACCATCGGCAGCAACTATACCCAGCTCGTCTCCAGTGGTACCGCCGCCCTTACGACAGCGCTCACAGCCCTCGGCATCGGCGCAGGTGACGAGGTCATCATGCCCACATTTACTTTTGTGGCCAGCTTCGAATCCGTCCTCAGCGTCGGCGCAGTCCCTATCCTCGCAGACGTGGATGAGACATTGACCCTGCAACCAGATGCCGTCCGCCGGGCCATCACACCCCGCACCAAATGCGTTATGCCCGTACACATGTGCGGCGCCATGGCCGACCTCGACGCCCTGATGCAGATCTGCAAAGAACATAACCTGATCCTCCTCGAAGACGCCTGCCAGAGCTTTGGCGCGAAATACAAGGGTAAGTTCCTCGGAACGATAGGCCAGGCAGGTACCTTCTCCTTTGACTTTGTCAAGACCATCACCTGCGCGGAAGGCGGCGGCATCGTCACCAACAGCGAAGACATCTACACAAAATGCGACGGTTTCTCCGATCACGGACACGACCATAAAGGAGTCGACCGTGGTGCAGACCTGCACCCTTTTATAGGGTATAACTACCGTATTTCCGAACTTCACGCTGCTGTAGGCCTGGCACAGATCCGCAAACTGGACCAGTTCCTGGCCATCCAGAAGAACAACCACAGCCGGCTGAAAGCCATCCTCTCCACCACACCCGAAGTCACCTTCCGGACCATACCCGATCCCTCCGGCGACAGCAATACCTTCCTGAGCTGGTTCCTTCCAACCGAAGAGATAGCCCGCGGAGTCGTCGCCGAGCTGAAACAACAGGGTATCCTGGCAGGGAATTTCTATTGGTTTGATAATAACTGGCATTATTTCCGCAAGTGGGACCACCTGCGCCAGGTCAAGACACTCAATAACCTCAATGATGCACAAAAGAAGGCGCTCTCATCACTCGACCTGGACGGATTCCCAGCCAGCGACAAGGTGATGAGCCGCTGTATCTCGACAGCTATCGGCCTGCTGTGGACAGACGAACAGATAAAGGAAAAGGGAGAAAAGATTGTTGCAGCGATCCGGAAAGTAGCTGCTACTTCCCTTCAAGCCGGTTAACATAATCCAGCGACCCCAACCGGAAACGAACAGGTATCCGCGTCGCCTTCTCGATCTGGATCTCCTTCTTACAAAAAAAGCCCAAATGGCTGACATAATAGGTGCCTCCCCCGCTGACCCTCAGCGGCGGGAGCTCCTCCTTCACCGCCGCCGGATGGTACCACACAGATCCGGCGCCCAGACCGGCCCTGGAAATACCCCCCATCTCCGACCCCCCAATCCCCGCCCTAACCAGGCCGAAATCCGACCCGATCGATGGCAAAACCGTCCAACTGAGGTGCTCTGGGATCTTTTTATCCACGGGGATAAATTGGCCGGATTGAGCACAGGCGCCAACTGTAAGCATTGAAATACATACAACAAGAAAAGTTTTTTTTCGTTGCACGGTTGATCCCTCCTTTTTACGTAGATTTACGGCCTGATTTTTGTGGTTCGCGCGCCTTTTCTGGCAAATCCAGGAGAGACGCTGAGCAAAACCCCTGATATACATGTCGTTAAGTCAATCATTACAGCAAAAACTACTCCAAAAGCTATCTCCACAGCAAATCCAGCTGATGAAGTTGCTTCAGGTTCCTACTGCCAACCTCGAAGAGAGGATCAAGGAGGAGTTGGAGGAAAACCCCGCGCTGGAAGTAACAGAGGATCATGAGGACGGACAGGAAGAATTGAAGGACGAATTCGAAACAAAGGATGAGTTCGAGGAAAAAGACGGCAGCGAGGACGAATACGAGAACATCGACATCAGCGAATACGTCAGCGAACACGATGACGACGTCGCTGACTACAAACTCCGCGACGACAACTATCCCGACCAGGACGAAGACAGAGTGATGCCGCATAAGGTAGAGACATCCTTCCATGAGGTGCTGCTCGATCAGCTGGGTATGCTGGTCGTCGATGACAGGACCAGGAGAATTGCCGAACAGATTGTCGGCAGCATCGACGACGACGGATACCTGCGACGCGAAACAGCCTCCATCGCCGATGACCTGGCCTTCCGCCAGAATATCGAGACCTCCGAAGAAGAGATCGAATCCCTGATCAAAAAGATCCAGAACTTCGATCCCCCCGGCGTGGCAGCCCGCGACCTGCAGGAATGCCTGCTGATCCAGCTGCATCGCAAAAAGAATGGCGTAAAGAGCGTGGACGTGGCCATCGAAGTGCTCACCTACTACTTCGACGAATTCACAAAGAAACACTACGACAAGATCCAACGGGGACTCAACCTCACCGACGAGCAGCTAAAAGACGTGATCAACCAGATCATAAAACTCAATCCAAAACCCGGCGGCGACGTCAGCGAAGGAAGCAGATCGGAAAGTTATGTCATACCCGACTTTTTTATCACCAACAGCGCTGGTAAGCTGGACCTTTCCCTCAACTCAAAGAACGCTCCGGACCTGCGCATCAGCGAAGGATATAAGGAGATGCTAAAAGAATACGATCGCGGCAGTAAAAAAGACAGACGCCAGAAAGAGGCCGTACTTTTTATCAAGCAGAAGATAGACGCCGCCAAATGGTTCATCGACGCGATCAAACAAAGGCAACAGACCCTCTACAATACCATGCATACCATCATGGATTATCAGCATGACTTCTTCCTCACCGGGGATGAAACGACCCTGCGACCCATGATCCTGAAAGACATTGCAGAGCGGACAGCCCTCGATATTTCCACGGTCAGCCGCGTAGCCAACAGCAAGTTCGTACAGACAGAATTCGGAACCTACCGTCTTAAGTTCTTCTTCAGCGAATCACTCAGCACAGACAGCGGCGAAGAGGTCTCTACAAGAGAAGTAAAAAAGATCCTCAGCGACCTTATAGAAGGAGAAAGTAAGAAAAAGCCACTCAGCGATGAGAAGCTGACAGAACTGCTCCAGGAAAAAGGCTACAACATCGCCCGCCGTACCGTGGCCAAATACCGCGAACAATTAAACATCCCCGTCGCAAGACTTAGAAAAGAATTATGACATACTCAAATACAGCCGTGTCAGGCAGAACTACAGGGAACTATTCCCCTGTGTTACGCTTTTTCGCGCACCTGGTCTCCTATCTTTTCCATCCCCTGTTCATCAGCGCATATGTAATGGGCTTTCTCATTTTTCTCCATCCCTATGCCTTCTCAGGATTCGATCATAAGGTCAAAGTATTACGCTTCCTTCATATCGTGCTCTTCAATGCCCTGTTTCCGGCCTTTTCCGTTTTCCTGCTGTGGCGCCTGAAATTCATCGACTCGATGATGCTCAGGACTGTGAAAGAAAGGATCGTACCCTATATGATCGCGATGATATTCTACTGGTGGAGTTGGAACGTCTTCAAGAATCTCCCCGACAGCCCTTCTATGGCCGTTCATTTTCTGCTGGGAGCATTTTTGTCGATCTGCGGCGGCTGGTTCTGTAATATCTGGTATAAGATCAGCATGCACGCCATTGCCATGGGCGGAGCCCTGATGTTCTTTTTTCTCTTCTCTTTTAGTGATGTCTATGCCTCCGGTCTCTATCTTTCCGTGGCCCTGGTCCTGACAGGCCTGGTCTGTACCTCCCGGCTGATCCTGTCAGCTCACAATGGCTTTGAAGTATGGTCCGGATTATTTGTAGGTCTGCTTGCACAATATATAGCGTGGCAGTTCTAATAAAAAGAAAAGCCCAACCATAGGGTACGAACCTATATTGAGCTTTTTCACCTTCAAACCATCTGAAGTGCGTCCATGCTAGCTGTTAAGTATCTTCGATCGGGATATATATTTTTTGGTCGGGTGATAAATGAACAAACAGGAACCTTCCTTGATCAGGTCGATAATATTTTCAGACTCGTCTGCCGGTACAGCCGGACAGCCATAGCTTCTTCCACAAAATTTATTCATCTGCAGAAAATCGGGACCGACATACTCCGAACCATGTACCACGATATTGCGGCCACCAGCTCTGTCGTTAAAACCTCTTTCCATTCCCCGCATCTTCAAAGAGAGCCCATTGTTCCCGTAATAAGTCCCCTGTGTCACATAAAAACCAAGACTGGTTTTATGCGAAGAAGGATTATTGGAGAAAGAATTGGCAAACTCCTTCCCTGAATTATGACCATGCGCCACATAAGTATTGACCAGCACTTTCTTCTGTTCCAGGTCCACCACGTACAAACGTCTGTTACGCGACGATTGACTCAGGTCACAGATCGAAAGAATATTTGTCTTGTTCAGCCAATGATGATCCAGTAGATAATAATAACCCTTCAGGGCATACTCAAAAGCCTTCTTGGTCAAACCTGACTGTTGCAGATCGATCTGCTTATACAGATTGCTTACTTCTTCTGCAAAAGCGGCAGCCTTGCTGGCACTTTTACTACTTTTTGCGGCTACAGGATTACCGGCTCTCAGCACACTTACCGGTAAAACAAATGCGACCAGCACACACCAGAACCCGGGTTGTAAAATACGACGACGCATGTTTCAAAGGTTTTAATCAATGCCCCTGGAAGACAATCGGTCCGCCAGACCTACCTATAAACGGGAGGGAAAGTAAAATATTATCTATTTTCTACTTGTGCAAGAATCTTTTATGAAAACTTTCTAGACGGTTACTTGTTTCCACTTACCCCTCCTAAATAGGACAAAACTTACCCCCGTAATGGTAGTTTCCGTTATCAGAATGGCCCAAAAGACGCCCGAGGGCCCCGTTTTAAGCCCAATGGCTAAAAACCAGGCCAGCGGGATCTGGAAAGCCCAGAAACAAATAAGATTGATAATAGTAGGAGTACGGGTATCCCCCGCACCATTAAAGGCATTTGTCAGAACCATCCCCACCCCATAAAAGACATACCCCAGACTAATGATACGCAGCGCCCCGACCGCCACTTTTTCTACCTCAGGGGCCCGGTTGATAAACCCAACGATCGGACCCGCACCAACCAGGAACAACAGGGATACCAGCAGCATAAAAAGAGCATTAAATGTCGCAGCCACCCGCACTGACTTCTCCGCGCGGTCCGGCAGCTTTGCTCCCAGATTCTGTCCCACCAGCGTCGCAGCCGCATTGCTCATACCCCAGGCCGGTAACAAAAAGAAGAGCAGGATCCGGATCGAGACCTGGTAGCCCGCAATAGCGGTGTCCCCAAACCCCGCCACAAGCCGGGCCATCACGATCCAGCTGGCAGAATTGATAAGAAACTGAAAGGTTCCCGTCCAGGCAATCTTTAACAAGCCTGTCATAATGGTCCCATTAGGACTAAAATGCTTCCGGAGAATGCGGATCACCCCACTGCCCCTGGCCAGGTGATACAGCTGAAAACAAACCCCCATCCCCCGGCCAATAAGAGTGGCTATAGCCGCGCCTTTCAGCCCATAAAAATGGATCAGGACAGGGCATAGGATAATATTAAAACCATTGGCTATCCATAAGGACCACATCGCTATCGAAGCATTCCCGGCCCCCCGGAATATGCCGTTGATCAGGAACAGCAGCATGATGACAATGCTGCCGGCAAAAACGATCCGCGTATACGTAGCCCCCGTTGCGATGGTACCCGAAGAAGCGCCCATTACAGAAAGAATATCCGGCGCAAAATAGGCCCCCGTAAGACTCACCACCACCGTCAGCCCCAACGCCAGGTTAATGGACTGAGCCGCAGTATGTGCCGCCCCCTCTGCATTCTTTTCCCCGATGCGACGCGCAACCATTGCCGTCGCCGCCATCGAAAGACCCATGGCAATGGAATACACCAGCGTCAGCACCGATTCCGTCAACCCCACCGTAGCCACGGCTTCGGTGCCTATACGGCCTACAAAGAAAATGTCTACAATGGCAAAAACTGATTCCATGCACATTTCCAGTATCATCGGCACAGACAATAGAATTACTGCCCTCCGGATACTGCCGGCCGTATAGTCCTGGTGCTGGCCGGACAAAGCCTGCCTGATCAGCCCGATGACGGCGGATAAGGTGTTTCTTTTTCGGTTAGATTGGGATACTGACATATAACAATGGTAAATTAGGAAGATTTATTAACTTGGTACCGCTAACAATCTATGATTTTCCCCGAAACCGACCTATACCGGCAATTTCAACTTGTCTTCAGGACCTATTACAATCTTCTTTGTAATTATGCCTTCACGTTCACAAAAGATGCGGACGCGAGTGAAGATCTTGTACAGGACCTCTTCATAAAGATCTGGGAACAGCGACGCGGATTACTAAAAGAAGCCTCCATTCGTTACTATCTTTTTACTGCTGTCCGAAATAATTGCATCACCTGGCTCCGCCGGGAGAAGCAGTCTGCTACCGTAGAGCTTACCGGTTACGAAACCTTCTTCACAGCGACGGATTACCCGGGGGAGCTCATGGACGAAGAAAAGGACGAAAAGATCCTGCTGGAACAGGCCATCGCCCAACTGCCACCAAAATGTAAGGAGATCTTTCTTTTGAGCAGATTCGGCAAGCTTAGCTATAAGGAGATAGCCACAAACCTGGACATCTCGCCAAAGACAGTAGAGAATCAATTGGGGAAAGCATTGAAGATGTTGAGAGCATTTTTAAAAGAGAGCGGCGTCTGTATGACACTGGCCCTCATAGGTATTTTTGGGTAGATCATAGGGGTTATCAGGGTTTCGGCGTATTTAGGGTATAACTGGAATATCATGCAAGACACGGACTATATCAAACTTGTGCTAAAGCATCTTGACTCGGAAGCCAGCCCGGCCGAAGAAGAGGCTTTGCAAAACTGGCTGAAAGCAGACCAGCTGCACCGACTTGAATACCAGGCCCTCGAAAAGATCTGGCGCGACAGCGGTAAGGCGCTCAACACCCGTTCCTTTAATGTCGAGGCAGCCCTCGATAAAGTGGAGCATCGCCTTGCCATTCACCCCGCTGCTGCAACAGGCCCTTCGGCCCTCACCCGATCCTTACCCTGGAAACGGGCCCTCGCCGCCGCATCCGTTCTGCTGATCCTCGGCTCCGCCAGCTGGTGGTTTTTAACCCGCCCTGTCACTCATAGCATCACTGCAACCACCACCCTTCGCGTAGCGCTGCCCGATGGGTCCATCGTAAACCTCCGGAGAGGAGCCGTCCTGTCTTATTCCGGCAGAACCGCAGAGCTTTCAGGTGAAGCCTTTTTCGAACCGGTACACGATCCCAGCCATCCCTTCCGGATATCCACGACACACGCCATTTTTGAAGATATAGGCACCTCTTTCCTTATAAATAATAAGCCGGACGGCGACGTGCTGACCGTTGTTTCAGGGAAAGTAAAGTTTACAGAAAAAGCCAACCCCTCCAATAACCTTATCCTTAGCTCCGGCCACATGGCGCTTCTCGACGGCAACAAATTCGTGACTTCCGAAACAGCAGCTGCAAATGTCATCTCCTGGAAGACAGGTATCCTCGACTTTCAAAGACAACCGTTACAGGAAGTCGCCGCCGATATATCCGATTTTTATCAGACGCCAGTCACCCTGAGTCCGGACCTGTTAAAAAAAGCAGGAACCATCAGGGTTACCGCGCGATTTGATCACCAGCCGTTAAAAGATGTATTGGAGGAGATACAGCTTATGACGGGGCTTTCTACCCGGCACGAAAAGGGTAGTTTCGTTTTTTCACAATAATGAGGCACCTGGTATTATATTGCTTTTTACTGTTTTTGAGTTGTACAATTACTAAAAAAGGGCTGGCGCAAAAAAAAAGCATACTCTACCGCCCCTTTCACTCCCGCTTACAAAAAGGGACCATCCGACAATTCCTCGACGAGGCAAATAAAGAAAGCGGGGTCTCCATCGAATTTGCCTCTTACTCCTCCCGGGAAGATAAAATAGTCCTTCTGCACGATGACCCGGTCACGCTGGGAGCCTTCCTCCAGCAGGTACTGGAGGGCGAGAAGGTAAAGGCTATCGAAAAAAATGACAAGATCCTGCTGATCCCCTCCACAACCATCCTTTCCGGCGAAACACTGCTGCCCTCCTATTCCTTTTTCGGCATCGTCCGGGAAGAAGGCAGCCTCGAGCCCCTCGGAGAAGCAACTATCCGCGAGCCCTCCTCATATAAGGCTACGCTTTCCAATGTCCAGGGATATTTTAGCTTTTCCCTGCCGGAAGGCAGACATACCCTGGAGATCTCCTATGCCGGCTATCGCACGGAGATCCTCGTTGTCGACCTGCACTGGGACCAGCGGAAGGATGTCTCCCTTTCTTATCGTGAAGACATCCCCGAAGTCATTGTCTCAGGAAGCGCCGGACAAAGAGACAAGCGGATCTTACCAAACCAGTATGAGGCATATAATAATTTCCTGGGAGAGAACGATGCGCTGCGAACACTTTATCTGCTGCCCGGCGTACTCAACGTAACAGATGCCTCCAATGGTCTTCTTGTGCGGGGTGGGGAACAGGACGGCAACCTTTTTCTGCTGGATGGCAATCCCGTATTTAACCCGACCCATATGCTGGGGGCGCTGTCCATCGTCAATAAGACCTCCATGCGCAGCATGCAGCTGTTCAAAAGCGACTTCCCCTCCAAATACGGCGGCCGCCTTTCCTCCGTCATCGACGTAATTACAAAGGACGGGAACATGCAGAAATGGGGCGGTGAAGCAAACCTCAACTTCCTGGCCGGCTCCTTTACGATAGAAGGCCCTTTGCAAAAGGATAAGACCGCGATGATGCTTTCCTTCCGCCACAGCATGTTCAATGCAGTGCTCAATACTTTCCGGAAGGATTTCGACAACGATTTTTATGACCTGCATTTTCGGCTGACCCACCTGCTCGACAGGAACAACAAGCTGATGGCAAGCTTTTATGCCGGCCAGGACCAGCTGGGACTACAGGTCAGCGACAACAATCTCAACAACCGCCAGCGCTGGGGCAATCGCGTGGCTTCGGTAGGCTGGACCCACCTGCTCGGTACCAACTCCTTTGTCAGCACATCCCTCAATACCAGCAATTATTATAACCTGGCAGGATATATCTATACGATCTATGATGATTCCACTGGGGTGCCCGTTACAAAAAGGACCTTCAGCACCTACTCGTCCATAGCTCAGTATACAGCCAAGACACAGTTCGAAGTACGTGCCTCCAATACCGTCAAACTCAACTTCGGCGGGGAGGCTGCCTTTACCCGGATCAAGCCGTTTGAAAGCAAACTCGATTCGACTATTACTATCGACCCGGGCGCCTTCCAATCCTTTACCCCCCTGCCTTTCCGGGAATATACCCTTTATGCCGAAGGCGAGCTAAATCTGGGCAAACACTTTTTCGTGAGACCAGGCCTGCATTTCTCCGCTTACCAGTTCAGGAGTTTTCATTACAATTCTTATCAGCCAAGATTTTTTGCCGCATACAGGGTAAAAGAAGGACAGCAGATCTATTTCTCCTACAACAGGATGACCCAGTACCTGCATTTGCTGACCAACCCCTCCCTCGGGATCAACAGCGATACCTGGGTGCCCGCTACCAGCCTGCTGAGCCCCGAAGCCAGCTATACCTTCGACCTTGGATATTCAGTTAAGACCGCGAAAAAGCTTTCCTTCACCGCCGGCGCCTACTGGAAGAAAATGAATAACGTTACCAACTACGCAGAAGGGAAAAGCTTTTTTATCAATACGGATTCTTCATGGGAACAAAATGTCGAGACAGGAAAGGGCTGGTCCTACGGCCTCGAGCTGATGGCGGAGAAGGTCACCCGAAAGCTCAACTGGCATATTGCCTATACCTTATCCTGGAACTGGCGGCAGTTTGATCAGATCAACCAGGGCCGGCAGTTTCCTTTCAAATACGATCGCCGCCACAATCTCAATATCGCCGTTACCTATAAAGCAGACAAGACAAAGGATATTTCATTGCTGTGGATGATAGCTTCCGGGGATGTGTTCACGCTGCCGGAAAAGATCTATCCCGATTATGACAATGCCCAGCAGACCTATAGTCCTGATGACGTTCTTCGGAATTATCGGTTTATCTATCATTTTTCCGGCGTCAATAATTATCGCACCAATCCGTATCACCGGCTTGACCTGGCTGCAACCTATCACCCTATCCGGAAAAAAAGGATCGGCTTCAACCTTTCCGCAGGGATCTACAACGTTTATGGCGCACCCAGTCAATATAGTTATGGACTGGAAGGCACCCTTCACGGAAAGTCGATCGTGATCGTCATGAAAAACAAATTATTTAATATAACCCCATATGTTTCGTCGACGGTTGATTTTTAAATATTTCTTCTTGTGTGGCGGGTTATTTATAGCCAGCTGCAAAAAGTCTCCATACCCAAATGATACCGTCAACAATCAATTGGTTATCCTGGCAGAGATCTCCGCCGGCGACTCCGTGAAACTGCCCGTCAGCAAAAGTATCCAGGTGGGTAGCGGAGGCATCATCAGCTTTGAAAAGGTCAACTCGGCCAATGTCCAGATCTTTCGCGCCGATGGCCGTTCCTGGTTGCTGCGGCTGAATACATCCCCCGACTTTGCCAATGACCCCGCCTCCATTTATACGGCCCCGCAGAAACCCCGCTCCGGCACTACCTATAACCTCAAGGTGCAGGACCCGCTGTCCGGAACCGTGACAGCACAAACGACCATCCCGCCCGCCGTCCGTCTTATTAAGTTTGATACCAGCAGCAGCTCCCATGCAGGCACTCCCGTTATGAACTGTCAGTTTACCCTGCTCGATTCTCCCGGTGTGGAGCATTATTATATTTTTGAAGCCGTGAAACAGCTGGTAAAGCTTTCCCATTATTTTTACTGGAAAGGCAGCCGGTTTGACTGTGATAAACCCGATGGCCAAAAACTCTACTCAACGGTAAAAGATTCTCCCGGTGTTCGGCTCCTGGTAGACACCATCCCCCGAAATGTCTTTCTGCGCCTGAATATCTTTACGGATGACGCCAATGTCGCCAACACCCAGGTCAGCAGCCTTGACAGCCCTTTCAGAAGGATCTTCCTGCCGCCGCACACCTTCGACGGAACCTATACGACCAGCTTTTCCGTCGACCGCAAATTTTTCCGCGATCCTCAGAAAAACTCGCCGGGGATGGTCGTTGTAATGGTCAAGTCGGTAAGCCCCGAACTCTACAATTACCTGTTCTGGTACGAAAAATACAAACAAGACGTGGAGTCGGTACCTACCGGCCAGCTCTATTCCCCACCCGGCAATGTCGTCAACGGCCTCGGCATCTTTGGCAGCAGCAGCAAAAGACAATGGGCTTTCTACTTCGACGATCTTTATTAGGCCCCCAACCCCCTACTAAAAATATTTTTTCGGTTTACCGTAGGGGTAACCCTCAATTAAGCGTCTTTATCTTTTAGGCCAGCTAACCTTTTTTAAAACACCCCAACTCATCAAATGAGTGCAACATTAAGGGAGATGCCCCGGATATCCCGAAGGCGTCTCCATTTTTCGACCACCCCACTCGTCTCAGCTGCGCGCCCGGTTCCATCCGCGCCCCCCTCTTCATCCGCGCCCATGTTGCCAGTCAGCGCCGTCATCATCACCCACAACGAAAGCCGGAATATCCGTCGTACACTTTCCCGCCTGTCCTGGTGTGACGAAATCCTCGTTTTGGATAGCTACAGCACCGACGACACGGTCAGCATCTGTCGGGAATTCGGCTGTTCCATCTACTTCAGGACATTCGATGGGTATGGCACACAAAAAAGACATGCCGTATCCCTGGTAAAAAACGACTGGGTCCTTTGTATCGATGCCGACGAAGTCCTCTCCGAAGAGCTTAACAAAGAGATAATCCGGAAGATGACAGCAGGCCCATCCTTTGAAGCCTACCGCCTGCCAATGAACCTGGTCTTCCTGGGCCGGGAGTTTCGGTATGGAAAAGAAAGCCAGCGTTATTTCCTGCGGCTTTTCAATAGGAAAGCGGGCAACTTCAACGAAGACACCCTTCATGAGAAGATCGAGATCCGGGGCAAAATAGGTAAGATGGACAACAGGATCCTGCACTATAGCTATCGCAGCCTTCAGCAATGGCTGGAGAAATGCAACCGCTATACGACCATGGGAGCGGAGGGAGCTGTTAAAAAAGGTAAAAAAAGATCGTTTTTTACCATTCTCTTCTGCCTGCCCTTTCATTTTACCCGTTATTTCTTTGTCGAACGGAATATCCTCAACGGCCCACAGGGATTTTACTGGTCCGTATTATGTACGATGGCCCATTTTGTAAAATATGTCAAGACCCGCGAATTACAAACATCCTTCGAGCCAATCCCCCTTGTATGAAAAAACTACGTGTCCTGATGTATCACAGCGTTTCAGACAATGGCCAGCAGGACGGTCTCACCGTCGATACCGATCAGCTGGAACAACATTTTCGTTATCTCTGGGCCAACAACTATACAACCTTACTCCTCAGCGAGCTCATCGCCTGTCACGAACAAAAAAAGCCGCTTCCCGAAAAAGCCGTATTGATAACCTTTGACGACGGCTTCCGCAATAACTACCAGCTCGCCTACCCGCTGGCCAAAAAATACCAGCTAAAACTCAATTTCTTCCTCGTGCCTGCATTTATAAAGCGGGGAACATACAGGGAACAGTCCTGCCTCTCAGTAGAAGACCTCCTGAAGATGGACCCGGCCACCGTTGAGTTCGGCCTGCATTCCTTCGAACACCAGTCCTATGATGTGCTAAAACCATATGACATAGAAACGGACATCAATAGCTGCATGTGCGCCCTCGAAGACCTCGAAATACCCTGGCAGCCCTGCCTAGCCTATCCCTATGGTGCCTGGCCCCGCAAGGTCCTCCAGGAGTCGCGGTTCTTTGAGATCCTGGAAGAGCAGGGCATTCGCCTGGCCTTTCGCATCGGCAATCGCCTCAACCGCTTTCCCTTCCAAAACCGCTTCCTCATTCAACGGCTTGATATAAGGGGAGATGAGTCTTTTCACACTTTCCGGCTTTCCCTCGCCTATGGGAAAAAGACCACCTCCTGGCTGGCCCCCCTTCTCCGCGCCCTTGCCGGACCCACCCCCACCGTGCAACACGCCCCCGGTTCCACTACCTAACCTGTATCCCCCCGGCGCCCCCTCACTAACCAGTACACCCCCGCGGCGCCGCCACAACCAACAACCGTCGCCCCCCACTAACCTGTAACCCCCGGCGCCGGTACTAAATAATAGTAGTACTTTTGAGGTAAATATTCCCTCTTAAAGGCTAACAATTCCATCCATGAAAAAAGGCCCATCCCGGATCATCTGGAAGATCTTAAAAATTACCGGCATCTCTGCCGGCAGTCTCCTCCTCCTGCTTTTCCTGTTACCCTATCTTTTTCCGCGATTTGTCTCCAGCAAGATCCGCCAATGGGCCCGTCATAGCATCCAGACCGAACTACATTTTTCGGCCGCCCGTCTTTCCTTCTTCCGGCATTTCCCGGCCCTGACCCTGACCTTGTACAACGTGCGATTAAATGGCTCTGCTCCTTTTGATAAAGAACAGCTCATAAAGGCCGATGAGATCTCATTGGGAGTAGACCTGCGCAGCGTTTTCTCGGAAGTGACGATAGACAAGATCTATCTGACAGATGCCGCCATCAACATACAGGTAGATTCCACCGGTCGGCCCAACTATAATATCTATGCGTCCAAACAAGCCAGCAAACCCGTAAATGAAGCCGACTCCGGCAGCGCATCCCTGAAGATCCAAAGTATCATCTTCGAAAAAAGTGAGCTGGTGTACAATGACCGCTCCCTCGGACTGCTCATCAAGGCCCGTGGATTGAATTACGAGGGGAATGGCGATCTCAGCAAAGACGTCTTCGACCTGCACACGCACATGCTGATCGATTCGATGGACCTTTCTTATAATAAGATGGCATATTTTTCCAATAAAAAGATCAATGCCGATCTTATCACAAAGATCAACACCAGCTCGCTTGCCTTTATCTTCGAACGAAACGAGCTGCTGATAAATCAGCTTCCGGTCATCGTCACAGGCCGGTTCTCCTTCCTCAAGGATGGCTATGACATGGATTTTCAGCTAAAATCACTCAATTCCAACCTGCACGATATTTTTACGGCACTCCCACCGGATATGCTGAACTGGCTGAGCAAGACAGAAGTAAAAGGGTCCGGAGACATCGAAGCTTCGCTGACCGGCAAGTATGTCACGACCACCAACACCATGCCCGACCTCAACCTCAATATGAAGGTCCGCAACGGATCGATAGCGTACGAAAAGGCACCGGTTCCCGTCAGTAATCTTTACCTGAATTTCGAATCCCGTCTGCCCGGGCTCAACCCGGATAGCCTGCACCTGACCATCGACTCCGTTTTTTTCAATATCGAAAAAGATTACTTCAGCGCCATCCTCCGGATGAATGGACTAACCATGCCATCCATAAAAGCAAAGATCAGATCGGAAATAGACCTGGAGAAATGGGATCGTGCCTTCGGTTTTGCACCCCTCGATCTCAAAGGAAAGTATAGACTTCAATTGTCTGCCGACGGACAATACGCCACCCGCGTAGTCCGGACAACCACCCTGCGAAAAACAAAAATTGATACTGTCATCTCCAGTATCCCAACTTTTACACTGACCTCTTCACTAAAGGATGGATACCTGAAATATGCATCCCGCCCCGAAGCCATCAGCAATATCAGCTTTGACCTCGACGCCTCCTGCGCAGACAACGACTACCACCATACCCGTTTGAGCATACAGAATCTGAATGCCAATGTACTGAGCAGTTCGATCAAAGGATTCTTTAAGTTGGGCAACACCAACCCAACCCCCACCACCAAATCAGGCAACGGCGCCAGAACCGTCACCAGCTCAACCACCACCGTCAACACTCACAAGCCACTCAACCAGGACACCCACAACCCAACCACCACCGGCGCCTTCTCCATCGACGCCGGCCTCGAAACCGTCTTTCACCTCGCCGACATAAAAAAGGTCATCCCTCTCGACAGCATGGACCTGTCCGGCGATCTGTCCGTACACGTCAAAACAAAAGGCGATTTCCAACCGTCTAAAAAACAGTTCCCGGTAACCGAAGCCAACCTGCAACTGACCAACGGCACCGTGCAAACAAAATATTACCCGCATCCCCTCGAAAACATCCAGGTCAGCGCTCGCGTTACCAGCAAGGGCGGATCGATGAAAGACCTCGATATAGCGCTTACTCCCGTCTCCTTCCTCTTCGAAGGACAACCCTTCACCATGAAGATGGACCTGCAGAATTTTTCAAACCTGCGATACAACATCGTCTCCCAGGGTACACTCGACCTGGGGAAGATCGTAAAAGTATTTGCCCTCACAGACTATACGATAACAGGCCTGGTGGATACCCGCCTCTCGCTGAGAGGCCTGCAGAGTGATGCAACCCAGGGTCATTATGAAAGATTGTATAACGAAGGAAGCCTGAAAGTAAAAGACCTGCAAGTCAGCTCCGAACTTTTCCCGCTTCCCTTCCGTATCCACAACGGTCTGTTTCGCTTCGACCAGGATAAGATGTGGTTCGACGCCTTTGATGCCAGCTATGGTAAAAGCCGCTTTGCCCTCAACGGCTGGCTCTCGGATGTCATCGGATATATATCGGATAAAAAACAGCCGCTAAAAGGAAAGTTCGACCTTACCAGCGATTATGTGCTGGTCGATCAGCTCATGGCCTTCGCCGGACCATCCACCGGCGCCAAAGCCCCAACCTCCGCGCAACCCGGCGCCCCAACCACCAAAGCCCCAACCTCCGGCACCACGCCAACCTCGTCCACCACCCAACCCGGCGCCCAAACCGGCGTCATCATCGTCCCCTCCGACCTGGCCGTCAGCCTCCACGCCGACATAAAAAAGATCCAATACAACGGCCTCGACATCGACAACTTCAAAGGCGGTGTCAGCATCGACAGCGGCACCGTGACCCTCGACACCACGGCCTTCATATTAGTAGGCGCACCCGTACAGATGAACGCCTCCTATAAAAGCCTTTCCCCACAGCGCGCCGAATTTAATTATCACATACAGGCAAAAGACTTCGACGTTCAACGTGCCTATAAAGAGGTAAAGCTTTTCCACGACATGGCCAGCTCCGCATCAAAAGCACAGGGCATCATCTCCCTCGACTACAGACTCGCCGGAAAACTGGACGGCAATATGTTCCCCGTCTATCCCTCTTTAAAAGGTGGTGGCACCCTCTCCGTCAGTAAAGTAAAAGTAAAAGGCCTCCGCCTGTTCAGCGAGGTCAGTAAGGAAACAAGTAAAGATGTTACAGACCCCGATCTCTCCAAAGTAGACATCAGGTCTACGATCAATAACAACATCATTACCATAGAGCGTACGCGCATGAAAGTCTCCGCCTTCAAACTTCGTATAGAAGGACAGACCAGCTTCGACGGTCGCCTCAATCTTCATTTCCGGGTCGGGCTACCTCCCTTTGGCATCATCGGTATCCCCGTCAGCATAACAGGGACACAGGACAAGCCCATCATAAAGGCGCGTCGTGCCAATAAGAAAGATGAGCTGGACGAGGATAAGAGCGAGGATGGTAAGGTTGATTGACGTAATCTAATAATATCTCCCTATCGTTGGATTATCCACAATAGCCTTCTTCATAGCCGCCACATCGATAGGCCCCTGCTTCGCATACACGATCTTACCCCCCGGCTCTACCAGTAATGTGTAGGGTAGGGCACCCTGCCATTTCGGATCGATGGCTTCGATCAGCTTGTATTTGTCGTCGATATTGAATATATAGTTCGTATTCGAAGCCTGCGACTTTTGCAGAAACTGCAGCGCCTTTGCTTTTTTGGCCGGCTCATCGGCACTGATGCTGATAAACTCAAAATCCCTGCGCCG
>Ga0307510_10000140_pt1 | contig 59736 bp, 35 predicted proteins | sample 12_EM_MG_FD_207224 | JGI IMG/M metagenome (GOLD analysis project Ga0307510, IMG submission 207224) | Populus trichocarpa ectomycorrhiza microbial communities from riparian zone in the Pacific Northwest, United States - 12_EM | ecosystem: Host-associated > Plants > Roots > Unclassified | place... | reverse complement strand
GTTGAAATAGGTCAAATATCAACTGCATTTTATTTTGCTTGGTTCTTAATAATAGTACCAGTAATAGGTTTAATAGAAAATACTTTAATAGATATTGCTACTAAATTAAAAAAATTATAACCCAACTCCCCCCCCCCCCCAATAAAATTAATTAGCGTAAATAGGGTAGTTATTTTGAAAAAAAAGAGAGGAGAAATTAATAAAGGTTTTGCGAAGCACTCAAACGCTACCATAACACTTTACCACTCTTTAATTAAAACTAGGCAGTTTTCAAGTAAATCTAATAAAAATTTAGGTCTTAATTTGAGTGATTTTGATTTAAATGAATGGTTAAGATACTTTGTAGATGGAGAAAATTGCTTTCAAAATATAAGTTATAAAAAATAGGCCGTTTACATTTAGATTTGTGTTTAAAATTAAATTACATAGGGATGATAGACCTTTGCTTGAATATTTATCAACTAGATTTAATATAGGTCAAGTTTACCCTAAAGAAATTGATAGTGATAATGTATCAAGTATATGGGAAGTTTCTAAAAAATCTGCTGCTTTGCAGCTGAAATTAATCGAAATATTTGAGAAATATACACTCAATACTACTAAATATTTAGATTTTCTAATATGAAGATAAGCTTTCTTTATCTATCCAGAAATGAGTGCTAAATCAGCTGCTTTGCAGTGTAGATAAAAAAACAATCAAAGATAATATCTTAGCTCTTTATAAGCAAATGAATGATAAAAGAGTATCTTTTGTTATTCCTCCTGATCATAAAATCAATATTACTTCTTATTGGTTATTAGGTTTTTATTGAAGGAGAAGCATGGTTCCATGTTAGAAAAAATACTTTTTATTAACATCACCAAAATATAATATAAAATTTACCCCACCACTTTAATTTTAGCAGTGAGGTGGAGTAGCTGGAGGCAGTTATTATTGAGGAAATAATTTTAGCCTCTTATGTTTTAATTTCTAATTTTGTAAAAACTGCAATTAGAATTACAATAAATTTGTGCCATAATTGCAGTATTATATATAAAAGAAGAAGATGTGATTTTTTTTATTTATATAAAAAAAATAAGATATTAATTCATTTTCTCTTCCTAAAATAGTCTTTAGGTTTTTATAATAAAGCTACATTTGCCCATTCGAGAAGGAAGTAAAAAAAAAACATTTAAAAAAATTAAACAAAAAAAAATATATTAATGATGAAAAACATTTTATTACAAATATTACAAACCTTAAAAAATATATTTAAGGTATTATGCAATGGTTCATTTATAATAAATATAATAAGTTTTACTGTAATATTTATTATTATTTTTAGTTTTTATTTGAATATGGATATAAGTTTTGATATTGGTTTATTAAGCTTAATTATTTCATTTTTATTATCTTTTGTTTTTACTAGTTTTGTTTTAAATAAATTTGAATATTCTAAAAATATTTATATTGGCTTTATTCAAAAATTTTTAATTTATATTATTATTTCTATTACGGGAGCTATTTTATTACTTTATATATTAAAATTATTTAATTTAATTCCAAATATATATTGTAGTGGCGGTGATTCTGGTCTACCCAATGTTATTGATTCCTCAGGGTCCATCGGAGAAACTAGTGGTAGTGTTGGAGATAATGGGGTGAAAGATATAGTTAAAGTAACCTCAGATAGTAATAATCCCGATAATGAAGAGTTTTATAATTTTAAACTTAGTAAAAGATTAGTGGATAACAGTTTACAAAATGTGGCTGATGCTTCTACAATGCTTGTAGATAAAATTGTTCCTAATTTAGGAGTTGGAGCTGCTGCAGGTAGTGCCGCAGCTGCAGCCGTAAAATATACTACTGGTATGGCTCCCGTACAAAGATTGGCTACTATAGGAGCTACTGCTGTTGTAACAGCTGCCGGAACTATAGTTGGTTTAGATGCAGCGAGTGCAATATCTAAAAATATTGGGTTAGAAAAAGCTATTAAAAATTCTCCATATGCTCATCCGCAAATTGATAGAGTACCTAGTCCTGATATTGATATTATTTTAAGTCCTTTAGACAAAACTAGTCCATTACAAGATCTATTGATATATTCAATAGCCTTAGATATTTTTATTTTAATATTATTAATTAGTATATTATTATTAATATTTAATAGATATATTGTTAAATACAATTTAACTTTTATTAACTATATAATTCAACAAAGCGGGGTAAATAAATATATTCCTGTTAAATTTATTAATTGGTTAAATAAAAAAATAAATGCCGGTATTGACTATAATAGTAGATTATTATTATTTATATTTATTTTAAATAGTATTTTTATATTCTTATTTGTTTTACTTAAAATATTTATAAGTAGTGAATTATTGATTAATATTGATAGTTATATAAATGTACATAATTTTATTCACTCTAAGGAAAGTTCTAATTAACCTTAGAGTCTCCATCTTGTTTATTCACAGCTAAGAGACCCCTTTTTTTGTCAGTAAGAGGTAGTCAATTTAGACCTGCTGGCTGCTCCGCAGCAACAAAAGCAAATAATTTCGTTAGCCGTTTGCTTATTTATTAGTCCTTTGTTTTGCGAAGCAAGAAGCAAGCAAGGAGACAGCTGTAATTTTAGCTATTAAACTATTTTTATTTATATTAATTAATTACTCCCCCGTCCATTCTTAAGGGAGTTGAATTGCTTTCGAAATTTTGGTATTTCTAAGTAATAGTCGCTTTTTTTCTGAATTTTTACTGTTGCAATATTATTGCTTGCTATAGCTGCAGCATTCTTGCTTATAAATTAGCGATATTCGCAGCGGTTTTGCTGCGAATTCTGCAGTCCTAGCTAAGCTAGGACTAATATTAGTTAGGAAAAAAATGAAACTTGCTGTAATTTGCTTGCTTATTTCTAAGCAAGTTTATTTCGTTAGAAGCAGCAACTATAAAAATTAATAGAATAGCGACAAAAGGATGTGTTTAATATATAGATACAAACGGTTCTTAAAAGATATTAAATAATTATTTTTAATAACAGAGTAATCTAATTTATACCTAATTTATAATTATTGGCTTACCAATACTTCTTAGATATAGTTTAATTTGTAGATAAATTAAATACTAATAATTAAAAATATTAGTATTAAGCGGCTTACTTCTAAATAATTACAAATACAAAATATTTAAATTCTTATAATATTATTAGTATTAAAAATCATTGTAGTTATAATAATATAATAATAGCTATTATATGCTACTTGCTTTGCTAGTAATTAAAAAATAAAAATTAATATCTTATAATTAAGAAAAACAATATTATTAATTAATATAATTAACTATGGAATCTAATTACATTGCAGCTGCGAAGCAGCAGCTAGAAAATATAATAAATTTATTATTTAATTTTGCAGATATTTTAAGTATTATTTTACCTGTTTTATTGAGTGTTGCTTTTATGACTATTATAGAAAGAAAGCAATTAGCAGCACATCAAAGAAGAGTAGGTCCTAATACAGTAGGATACTATGGTATATTTCAACCTTTTGCTGATGCTTTAAAATTAATTTTGAAAGAAACAGTTATACCTTCTCAATCTAATAAAATTGTTTTTTATTTAGCACCTGTAAGTACATTAGTGTTTAGTTTATTAGGATGGGCAGTTATACCTTTTGGACAAGGTATTGTACTTTCTGATTTAAATTTAGGTATTTTATATACTTTAGCTTTATCTTCTTTAGGTGTATATGGAGTTTTATTAGCTGGTTGGTCTGCTAATTCTAAATATGCTTTTTTAGGATCTTTAAGATCAACAGCAGCTATGATATCTTATGAATTGATATTAAGTTCTGCTATATTAATAATAATACTATTAACTGGTACATTAAATTATATTACGATTATTGAAATTCAACAATCTGTGTGGTTCATTATTCCTTTACTACCTGTTTTTATTTTCTATTTTATTTCAATTTTAGCAGAAACATCTAGAACTCCTTTTGATTTACAAGAGGCTGAATCTGAATTAGTAGCTGGTTTTTTTACAGAACACTCTTCTGTGCCTTTTGTATTTTTCTTTTTAGGAGAATATTCTTCAATAGTACTGTTTAGTAGTATAACTGCAATTCTATTTTTAGGTGGTTATAATTTACCAGAAATTTTTATAAATGAATCAATTATAAATTTACAGGCTATTATATTAGGTATTAAAACTTGCATCTTTACTTTCTTATTTGTTTGGTTTAGAGCAACTTTACCTAGATTAAGATATGATCAATTGATACAATTATGTTGGTTAAATTTATTACCAGTTGCTGTTGCTTTTATTATATTAATACCAAGTATTTTAATAAGTTTTGATATTACACCTTACTAGTTGCTGTATTTACAACTATTACAAAATAACTAGCTTGCTTACTTCTAAGCGCAAAGCCGCATTATTTTTAAATAAAGAATCTTAAACTTGCTTGTAACTTTGCATCAAACAAATAAAAAATTAATAAATTAATATCAAACGGTAGTCATTTAGAAAGATTAATTTTTAATTTTTAGCTGTGGAGTTTATAATCAAGCGGCATGCTTTTTAGTATCTCCAGCTTAGAAATAAGCAAGTACTAGTAGCTGTATATATTTATTCTATCTTATCAATTTTTATACCTTATTATTTAGATAATTTAACAGTAATATATGCTATTCTTTTTTATTAGTTACTGGCTACCTTGCTCGCTTCGCGATCCGCAGCAAAAGCAAGTAAGGAGGGATTATAGTGATAGGTATACAATTTAAATTAAAAATATAATATTTTATATTATTCTAACCTATAATAAAATTAATCTTTTTATAGTGGTGCAAAAAAAAACAAAAAAAATAAAAAATATTATGACAACTATTATAAATTTATTAACTTTTGGTATATTATTTTCTAGTATTATTTCTATAACTGCTAATAATCCTATAATTTCTATTATTTTTTTAATAACTGCTTTTGTTAATGCTGCAGGTTATTTAATTTTATTAGGTATTAATTTTATAGGTATTTCTTATATTGTAATATATGTAGGTGCTATAGCTGTATTATTTTTATTCATTATATTAATGATTAATATTAAATTAACAGATATTTTAGATACTGGATATAATTTTACTAAAAATTTACCTGTAGGTCTTAATATTGCTTCTTTGTTATTATTTATATTATTTTCTGTAGCGCAACAACTAAACTTATTTTATAATTCCAATGATATATCAATAAATATAGAAGAAATAGGAAATAATTTAAATATAATTAATTATTTATCTGATTCTAATTTATTAGAATTCACTCAAATCGAAGTTTTAGGGCATTATTTATATACTTATGCTTCAATATATTTAATAATTTTAAGTTTAATTTTATTATTAGCTATGTTAGCTATTATAGTTATATCTAAAAAAAATATAAAAAATATTTAACTTTATTTTAATTTAAACTTTTGTATAAAAAGTAGAATTAACACCCCCACCCCCTATTAAATTTTTTAATTCTCTCTTTTTTAATCCTTGCTAGAAAAGCAAGCTAAAGCTAGATATATTTTTTTTAATAGTTGTAATTTACAGGTCTCTTTCTTGTTACAAAGTAACTAGTAAGTAAATAAATTACTAATTAAAGAAGAATATAAAAATTTTGAATGGTTTCTATTTAGCTAGTATTTATTCAATTTATTTTATTACTTATAGCAGTAATTTTTAGCTTTCCTGCTATTTGCTTTGCTAGTTTATTTCTATGCAATTACTTTGTAACAAGCAGATATTTTGTAACAGCAGCAAAAGCAAATAACTTCTAACAAGAATAATTAATTCTTTATTAGTGGCTAGTTATTTTGTAACTAGCAAAAGAGTGTTCTTCTTCAACGAAATAGTTAGCTTTTTTGCTTTTTTGTTATAAATTATTGCTGGCTTCTTGCTTCGCAAAACAAAGGACAGCATTAGCTAATAATTATCAAAAATGAATAGCTACATTCGCAACTAGCTGGTTTTTTTATAGTTTTAAGGTTTTTTAGTTTAATGGTAGAACAGTACTCTTTCTAAGTACAAATATTAGTTCGAATCTAATAAAAATCAAAAATACTAGCTTATTTCTATGCAGCAGCTAGATCAAAAACAAAGCTTATTACAAAAATAAAAGAAGATATATAAAAATTGCAAAAAAAGCAAATACAATACAAAATTTTTGTTATTTTATTAAAAAAATAAAAGAGTTGCTGCTCAAAATAGGTAGCTTTGTAACAAGCTGCTTGCTGGCTGCTCCGCAGCAACTACAAAATTTTTAAATTTTAAAGAAGAATTTAATTTTGGTTCTGATTGAACGTTTTTCAGTAGTTTTAAGACATGCAAATCATTATTCTAGAAAAAAAATAATAAATATGGAATAAGGTGTAAAGATGAGTAATGATAAATAAGATACCTTATAGCCCTCTTAAATAGAGGATAACTATATAATAAATATATTTGAAAATTTAGCTTAATTTAAAGAAAGGAATTTTTCTGCTATAAGAGTCGATTTATTTTGTTTAATGGTAGTTGGTGGGGTAAAGGCCTACCAAGCCTACGATCAATAGCCAAGTTTGAGAGAACAGATGGCCATATTGGGAATGAAAAGCCCCAAATTGCTATGCAATCTGCAGTCAAGAATATTAGTCAATGCTCGGAAGAGTGAACTAGCTAACTGAAATCACAAAATCACAAATAGTGCTTATTGTGATAACGTAAGGGAAAAAATTGATATTACCTTACTATGAGTGTTGTCTAAATAACTGGTGCCAGAAGACTCGGTAACACCAGAAACGCGAACGTTAGTCGTCTTAAACAGGCGTAAAGGGTAAGTAGGCTGCTTTAAATATCTAAATTAATCTAAGCTAATTAATAATTTTCTATTAGTTGCTTCCTAAGCAAAAAAAATTTCAAATTAAATATATAAATTATAAATAACACACTTAAAATTGAAATTACTTGTTTTGCTAATAGAAGCTAGTTACTTATAACAGCTAATATTATAATTATTCTTTTCTATTAAATTAGAATCACTTAAAGCTAGAATCATAATTGAGATAAACCAAATAATACTTAAGTGTAAGGGCGATATCTGAAAATACTAAGTAGAATACTAACGGTGAAAACTTTTTATCTAGGAGTGATTGACGCTGAGGTACGAAAGTGAGAACAGGGAATAGGATTAGATACCCAGTTACCTCTCACCGTCAACGATGAATGGTAGTTGTTAATTTACTAAAAAAAGTGACGATGTTAACGCGATAACCATTCCGCCTTGAGAGTACGGTTGCAAAACTGAAACCAAAAAAATTAGTCGGTCTCGGAGCAAACGGAGTGAAGCATGTTATTTAATACGAAAGTACGCGAAAAATCTTACCAGTTCTTGCATATCCAATTTAACTTAAATAAAAATTAATATTATATTTTAAATTATTATCTTTAAATCTGAAAAAATTATATATTTTTAAGATAGATATTTTTTTTTATGTATTGCTATTTTTTTCTAAGACCTAAATTGAGAAATTTCTAATATTAATTTTAATATTTTTTTTAATTATTTTAGTAATTTAGAAATTCGTTTACAGGTGTTGCATGGCTGTCGTCAGTCCGTATTGTGAAAAGTAAGGTTAACTCCACTAACGGACGAAATCCCTGTAGTTAATTTATACTTAACTATTATTTAATAAAACAATTATTAAATTGGGGCTAAGACAAGTCGTTATGGCCCTTATGAACTGGGCTATAGACGTGCTACTAAAACTTTTACAATGTGACGCAAAACTTTAGTTTGATTTATTCTGCTAATAAGGTTTAGCTAATCAATAAAAAAAGTTATAATTATTAATATTTAACGGATTGTTGCCTGAAATTCGGCAACATGAAGAAGGAATTTCGAGTAATCGTTGATTAGCCACGCAACGGTGAAGCATGAATCCGTGATGAACTAACTGTCTGTCGCTGGGGAGGAGTTCGGATAGGGGGAAATTGCCAATTGATACAAAGTAAAACAAAATATAAATTATAAATTTTAAATTAGAGATTGGCTTGCTTAGAAATAAGCAAGCAAGTTAGTAATAACATTTTTCATTTTGAAATTAATAGTCTTGTTATATTTATATATTTATTTATTTTTTCTAATTTATTAGTTAATAAAGGATAGAAATTCTAACAGTTTTGTTGAATTTTATTAATATCAATTAACCTTTCTGAGTGACATCTCAAAAGTCATAGCAAGGTAGCTGTACTGGAAAGTGCTGCTGGAAAATATAAGTTAGTTACCCCACCCTAGGTTAACTACCCTCAAAATTAAAAAAAAATAATAACTGCTAATAAATAAAGCTATAATAAAAAAAAGCTAAAAGAATGCTGCAATTTTTTTTTAATTTTAATTAATTTTAATGATATTAAGTTCTCTTAATTCAATGGTTAGAATAGCATTCTTCTAAAGTGTTTATTCTGGTTCGAGTCCGGAAGAGAACTATATATAAACCTCCTCTAATTAAATAGCTGTGTTATAAAAATAAAATATTATAATATAATACTTGCTAATATTTGCTTGCTTTCAAAGCAACAAATTAGATATTTAATAGCTGAAATAGTTTAAAGGGTAAAAACATACCATTCATGACGGTATAATGAAAGTTCGATTCCTTCTTTCAGCTGCAAAGCAGCTAATAAATAAGCTTGCTTAAACTAGGATATTTTATTTTTAAAATATTAGAATTATCTGTTTTAATTTTAGTGGTTTTAATAATATTTTGTTTTCCTTGCTTGTTAGAAACAGCTAAAACAAAATAAAATTGAATTACCGATATTGCTGCTTATTTATTAACAAAAAATATTATTTTTTTAATTATTTATACAGAATAGAATTATTATTAATTCTTTTTATATAATAACTAGTTTAGCTCTCAATCTTTAAAATTAAAGTTGCTGCGTTAGTTTAAGATGGTTTAATTCATTTAAAGATACTTGCTTGTAACTTTGTAACAATCCGCAGCTGCTGCATTCGCAGCAGAGGATAGATTTATATAATTAATTTGAGATCGATCAGTTAAAAGACTAAAAATAATAAGGAATAATCGTCATTGGTAAGATAACACGATTGCTAATCGTCTGGGATAGCTCCCTTAAGCGTTCGACTCGCTTTTATTCCGTGGTTGCTGCGGCTGCGCTACTGTAACTTGCTTGTAATTTTTTAATAATTCGCAGCTTGCTTAGAAATAAGCAAGTTACTAGAAGCTAGTAATAACAGTCTTTGCTTAGCTAGGAGACTGCAGCTGCTGCATTCGCAGCAGACAAAGCTAAAAAATAAATAGAACTTATATTTAAAATATAGTATAATATAAGGTCACATTAGTTTAATTGGTAAAGCACAGCTTTGTGGATGCTGAGAAAAGAGTTCAAATCTCTTATGTGACCCTTTTGATTTGTTGCTAATGCTCTTGGTTTTGGAAGCAAGCTTCATTATTAATAATTTTATCATTATTTATAATATAAGGATATGTATCATTTAATATATCTTTATTATTATAAATTAACTCTCTCTTATTGTTAGTAGCTTTTAAAGTATATAATTCATTTTTTATTAATATATTAGCTATATCTAAATTCTTATATTATTTATCTTGTTCAAATTCTAATAAAGAATCTTTTTCTAATAATTCTACTAGTAATTCTAGAGATATATTATTTTTACAAATAGATTCTTTATTTAAACCTTTAATTTTGATTATTTCCTCTAGATTATTTTTTAAACCATATATTTTAGGAGCCAAGAAAAGAGTTTGATCCCACTGACCTTCTAATTTTAATTTCCCTATCAGAAATAAAATTCTTAGGTAAAGGACCATCCAAATAAATAGAATCAGTATCAGTATAATATAGATTTGGTAAATTAGGATTATTTTTAAATTGTGACATATGAATTCTAGCATAAGCTGAAACTGCAGCAGCTATACTAATATTAACATTATTTAATTCTTTATCCACATCCATTTTATTTCCATTATAAGAAACTAAAAACTTAGAACCTAATTGGGTAATATTTTCAATCTTAATATTAGATTTATTTGTTAATTTTTCAAAAATTTCTTGATTAACAAATTCCAAAATATTGAAATTGTCATGCATACCAAATCTACCATATAAAGAATTTAATATAATCTTAGCAATATAATTCATAGGATCTGATTTAGGATAATTTTAATCTTAATTTATATATATTATCTACAAAATCTTTAAAAATATAATCAGATTCAAAAGTATATCCTCATAAAATTTCAAATTTATAGCCATATTTCTTAGCATTATATAACTCTTCTGAGAAATACATCCCTTCCCATGTACCTAAAGGAGAAACAGTTCTATTATTATGATGAATTTGTAAAATAGGATGTAATAAATCATCAGGAGCAGTAATTTTACAATAGAAAAAGCCAAAAGCATTAGGATTAAATTTTCTAATGTCTCTTTGGAAATAAGTAGGATTACCAATAGGCATTTTAAAGCTTTTCATTATATATGCATATTACAATTATCTAGATCAAGATTAGAAATAAAATATGAACTATTTTTGTAATTTAATAAAATAAATCGAGAAAAATTTAGAAAAATTGTAATAGTTAAAAAAAGATATATAAGCACAATATAATCATATAAATTTGAAAATTTTAATTGCTTATCTATCAGATTATTTAATATCAATAATAAAACACTATTATATTTTATTTATTTTTATGCTGTAACTTCGTTAATTTCTAACAGCTAGAATGCTGCACGCAAGAAATTATATAAATTCCTTAAAGAATAAAATTATTTATTGAAAGCATTTGGATTTGAACCAAAGACTTTCCCCTTAAAAGGGGGACACTCAACCAACCGAGTTCTGCTTCCTAATTTTTAATAAATAAGCTAGCATTCGCAGCAGTCCTAGTAATTTTGTAATTAGAAGCAGTAAAGCTAGCAAGCTGCAGTAGATGACAATTTATTTCGTTAGAGACACTCTGGACAAACAAATAAATCTTATTATTTAAATATTCTAGCAGCAACTAGCTGTAGTTACTGCTAGAATGCTAAATTACTTTGGAAGCTAGCAATATAGATTACGAAATTATTATTAATTGCCCCGGGAGAGAATTGAACTCCCATATCTATATCTTCAGAATAGCGCTTTGACCACTAAGCAACCGAGGCTTAAATTATATTACTGTTTTATTTATTTTCATAAATAAATTCCGAATATTGGAAGATATTAACATTGCATTTGCTTTAATTGTAGTATCTTAGTTATAATTAGTCCAAGTTACTTCTAACAATTTTATTTCGTTTATTTCGTTAATTTCTAACAGCAATAATTAAGAAAAAAGTAGCTCGCTTCGCGATCCGCAGCTACTATATCTGGCAAATTTTGAAACAAATTATTACTATTATTCATATTTTTATTTTTAATAAATCTAGGAGGCAAAAAATAGTAACTATTTATTTTTATAGCGAAGCAAGCTGGGGATTGTTAAAAAATTACAAGCAATTCGTAAAAAGCTCACACTAGCGAAGCAATTAGAAGCAGCAATTAGAAGCTAGAAGCAGCAATTCCTGCTGCGAATGCGAATGCGAATGCTGCTAGCTAAATAGGGTGGGGGTAACTTTTCTTATTTATTTAAATAAGCAAAGGAAAAGCAAGAAAATAGTTTTAATTGAAAATAATAAGAAAATAAGAAAAAATTGCTTTGCTAGTTACAAAATAACTAAGCATTCTTGCTTAGAAATAAGCAGCAAGAATCAAGAAATATAAACAAAAAGAACAAAATAATTATTTATATCTCTTCTATTTCCTGTAGCTGCGGATCGCGAAGCGAGCTACTTTTTTCTTAGTTATATAAGCAAATTATTTTTTATAATTAATGTAATTCTATAGCATCTCTTAAATATGAACAAACTAAAAGTGTAAATACAAAGGCTTGTATTAAAGAAACAGCTAATTCTAATCCAACTAATGCTAAGAAAATAGCAAAAGGTATTAAAGTTAATACAGCTATTAATAAATTAGCCGTAAATAATTTGAATAAATAAGTACTTAATATTTTTAATAAAGTATGCCCTGCTGTAATATTAGCAAATAGTCTAACTCCTAAAGAAACAGCTCTAGCTAAATAAGATACTAATTCAATTAAAACTAATAAAGGTACTAAACTTAAAGGAGTACCAGAAGGTATAAAGAAAGCGAAAAATTTAATACCATGAATAGATAAAGCTAAAATAGTTACACCAATAAAAATAGTTAAACTTAATCCTAAAGAAACAATACCACTAGCAGTAACAGCAAAAGAATAAGGTACATTAGAAATTAAATTAGCAATTAAAATATAAAAAAATATTGAATATATAAATGGGAAATATTTTTCACTGTTAACTCCAATTTGGTCTCTAACCATAGTATTTAAACTAGAAAAAGAAGATTCTAAAGAAATAGACCAATTATTTGGTATAATTTTATTATCATTATTTGCATAAATATGTAATCCAATAATAGTTAACACTACAAAAATAGAATATAAACTTAAGTTTGTTAAATTTAAATGTAAATTTCCTAATATAGGAGCATTTATTCCTATTAAATTAGTAACTTCAAATTGACTTAATGGAGAATTAATAAATATATTAAAATTATTCATTTTTGTTGAAATGAACTCTGCTTGGGATAATTTAGTATAAAAAATTTATTGGCTTATTTTATTTAAAAACAAAAAACAAGCATATAAATTTAAAATTAAAGCAGTAATATTATTATTCTGCATAGAAATAAGCAGCAGTAATTACTAGTTTTCCTGTTAGAAATAACTTGCTTTTGCTGCGGATCGCGAAGCGAGCTAGTAAATAAAAATGATTTTTTTTAATACGAGCGTGCTTAGATTCGAACTAAGAACATTTTAATTGACAATTAAACCCTATACCATTTAGATACACACCCTATTTATATAATCTTACAGCTGCTTGCTTAGAAATAAGCTGCTTATTTTGGAAGCAAGTTAGCAAGCGGCTTTGCGCTTAGAGATAAGCAAGGACAAAGATAAAAAATGATTATATTAGCAAGAAGCAGAATTACTAGTAATTAGCTTTGTTTGTAAAAAGGGGGTTATTTAAACAGTCACTTTTAGGATTATTAAGAATATAATAATAAGAAAGCCATCATTAATGCGAATAATCCAGTTGCTTCAGCTAATGCGAATCCTAAGATTGCATAAGTGAATAATTGTCCTCTTAATTGAGGATTTCTAGCAACTGCTAAAATTAAAGAACCAAATACAGTACCTATTCCTGCACCAGCTCCGATTAATCCTGAGCAAGCTACTCCAGCTCCTATATATTTTGCCGCAGCTAACATTATAAAAATGTTTCAAAATTATAATAGCGTCTAACATATTAATTTAATAAAATATATTTTTATATTTCTTTTTTCTAGTCAAGCAATAAAATAATTTTATTAATTTTTAGAGAAGAAAAACATATTAAACTATATAATACTCTTTTATTACCTACCCTGCAGCGAATGCAGCAGCTGCGAATATTGCTAGGAGTTACAAAAGCAAGTTACAACTAATTAAGAGATTAACTTACTAGGTAATAATACAACAAGAGCAGAAGTAATATAAATTATAAATAATCTAATTTCTTCTAAATTAGTTGAATAATTAGATCCTTGCGAATCAACTGACAATTGACTATTTAAGATTAAAGGAGAAAATAGTATAAATAATAAAGATATTAAAGCTATTGTAATATATAAAGAATAAGTTGTTATTACTCCTGTATCTAATTTAGCTAAATTTTTTCCTGTATTATATAAATAATTAGATAGACCATAAGGTCCTAATAATTCAATAGCTCCTCTATCAATTTCTTTAGATATAATATAACCTAATTTAAATCCAGTTTGGAAAATAAAATGATTATAAATAATATCGAAATAATATTTACCATTTAAGAAAGCGTAGATGCTTATACCTACTTTATTATTAGTTAAATTTATTAAAAATAAACCAAAAGGTAAATGATATAAAATAATAGCAGAAAAAGCACCAATAAAACTTAATATAACTGGTAATAATTTAATAATAATATTAAATGTTGAAATATCACTATTACTTAAAGCAGTAGAGAATTCTGCTTCAACTAAAGAAATATTATTAGGATGCATAAAAATAGAATTTTGGAAGAAATCACTACCAATACCTATAAATAGATCAGAGAAAATATAACCAAAGAATATACTAAATATAGCTAAAACAAATAAAGGTAATATTAAAATAAAATTAAGTTTTTCTAACTTTTTAGTGGGTAACCATTCTTTACCATGCATCGATATCTTATGTGTTGTTACGAAGTAACTACCTGAAGAATTTAAAGAATTTAGATAAGATAGTTTATTACCATTAGGTGTAGTTAAGAAAACTAAACTTATTAATCTAAAACTATAAAAAGCAGTAATCCCAGCAGTGATAGAACCTAGTATATAAGCATATATACCACTAAAATTATATTGACCATAGGCTAATTCTAAAATTAAATCTTTACTATAAAATCCAGTTAAATAAGGAGTAGCTAATAAACTTAATGTTCCTGTTAACATTACAGAATATGTAAAAGGTAAAAATTTAATTAAACCACCCATTTTTCTAACATCTTGTTGGTCAGCAAAAGAATGTATTACAGCACCAGCCCCTAAAAATAATAAAGCTTTAAAGAAAGCATGATTTACTGTATGCATTAATGCTATATTATATTGACTTATACCTATTGCCATCATCATATATCCTAATTGAGATATAGTACTAAATGCAATTATTCTTTTTAAATCATTAGCTAATAGACCACTAGTTGCTGCTATAAATGCGGTAGTTGAACCTATTATTGTTATTATTAATAAAGCTGTACTACTATATTCTAAAATAGGAGATACTCTTATTAATAAATAAATACCAGCTGTAACTAGAGTAGCAGCATGTAATAAAGCACTAACAGGTGTAGGAGCCTCCATACTACCAGGTAACCAAGAATGTAAAGGAATATTAGCACTTTTAGCTAAAGCACCTCCTAATAGCAATAAAGATATAATAGTAATTGTACTTTCATTTATAAAAGGAATTAAACTAAAAATTTCAGAATAATTAAATGACCCAAAGATAGAGAATATAGCAAAAAATCCTATACTCATTAACATATCTCCTCCTCTATTCATTGTAAATGCTAATATTGCTGCTTTATTGGATTGTATTCTAGTAAAATAAAAATTAATTAATAGATAAGATGCTACACCTATAGATTCCCAACCTACAAACATCACTAAAAAATTACCTCCACAGATTAATACTAACATTCCTGCAGTAAAGGCAGATAAATATGCAAAAAATCTTTGAATATGAGGATCTGTAGATAAATAATCTACACTATAAATATGTATTAAAGTAGAACAATATATAACTGCTAATCCTAAAGATACTGTTAATTGATCAAAATAAAAAGACCAAGTTATATTTAGTATTTCTATATCTACCCAATTTAAAATATCTATACTTACAGGAGACCCACATATACCTACTTCATAAAAGGCTATTGTTATTAAAATTGATGTAATTATTAAACTACTACATGTTATTATTTGAGATCCAGTAACTCCTATTTTTCTACCTAGAAATCCACTTACTAAGGAACTTAATAAAGGTAAAATAATAATCGATAAATACATTAATTATATAAAGATATAGTCCCTCTTAATCTATAATATGCTACTAATATACTTAATCCAATTACAGATTCTGCACCAGCTATAGATAAAATATATATACTAAAAATTTGACCTATATTATCATCAAAATTATAAGATATTATTAGAACTAATAGTGTTACTGATAATAACATAATCTCTATAGCTATAATCATTAATATAATATTTTTTCTATTTAATACAAACCCCAATATTCCTATTATAAATAATAAAATAGAGATATTCATATATATATTTATTGAAAATATTATCATTTTTGTTACATTTAATAAATGCTATTTTTATTTCTAGCCAAGCAAATTTTACTTATTGGATTACTAGCGACAAAAGCGCGCTGCTCTAGCGAAAACTGCAGCTATTCATTTTATTGCCTTAAAGGAAGCAACTAACTCTAGCCTATTTCTAAGCTAGAGTTAATTTGTAATACCAACCAAGGCTATAAAATAGCTTACAAATAATAATAAATTGGCAATTGCTGCACTATAAAAAAGAAAACAAACAGTCACTTTTCAAAGCACAAATTTGCAAAAGAAATAAAAAAAGTTTTAAATAATTGAAAATTTAAAAAAGAAATAATTAATAATCATCTCCTTTTATTATTGCTGCGCTAGTAGTTTAATTTATATTCTTGTTATATTTTCGCTAATTTGCTAGCGCAGCAATTTAAAAAAAAGAAAACTTTCTAATGAAAGAATCACTCTTGCTTGCTTTCCTGCTTATCAAATTAGCAAGAATGCTGCTGCATATGCTTTGTAGCAAGATATTTTGTTACAAACAACTAGTAATTACTGCAGCTATAAATTATTAAAATTTATAATAAAATTCGGAAATTGGAGGATTCGAACCTCCGGCCGATTATTACCGGCTTTCGCTTTCAAGGCGAACTTAATAAACCACTCTAACAAATTTCCATTTAATAGCTAATTATAATTAGCTAATTTTTTTGAGTCTAAATTTGTAATAAGTTAGTAGTAAGAAAGCAAGGATTATCTCCTTGCTTTGCTAGAAAATTAATAAGGTGCTTTGCAGAAGGATACAATTATAAAATATCTTTCAGCAGCGCTAGTATAATTTTACAAAAAAGGGGGTGGGGTAATCATTAAATTACTAACTATTTTTACCCAAATTGTTATTTAAAATATTTATAACTTGCTTAGAAATAAGCCAGCCAGCTCAATAGCAAAATAATTTAAAATTTTATTTAGTAGCAGCTGCTTGCGAATCTAGGCTGCTATTTAAATTAGTTAAAGATATAGCACCTGAACCTATTTCTAGAACAAATCCTACAGTTAATATAATAAAAAAAATTATACCAACTGTAAATCCAAAAATAGAAATATGATATAATGATACAGCTAATGGGAATAATAAAAGAATTTCAAGATCGAATATTAAGAATAATAAAGCTACAATCATAAAATGAATTTGGAAAGTAGATCTAGTTTGACCAGGTATAGGGGCAAAACCACATTCATATTGACTAACTTTTTGGAAGTCAGGATTATGTGGAGCTAATAAAATATTTAAACCTAAAAAAATAGCAGATAAAATAGGAATAAAAATAAAAAAAAATAATAAATTATTCATTTAAATATAAAATAAAGATAAAGATAGTAATTGTGTACTATTTAAAATTAAAGTAGGTTTTATAAAAAATAATAAAATAATGAAAGTTAAAGTAGAAATTAAATAACTATGAGTATTAGTTAAAATAATTTCATTGCCTCTTAGCTGCTGCGAAGCAGCTGCAACTGAATGGCATTCTTCATTTAATATTTCTACAGTATTATAATTAAGTTTATTATTTAAATTAGAAGAATCTTTAATTTCTTCATTAGAAAAGATTACTTTTATAATTTGTAAATAATAAGAACAACTGATAATACTTACTAATATAGCTACTATTGATATGAAATAATATCCATTTTGTATCGCTGAATATAAGACTAACTGTTTAGAAAAAAATCCAATTAAAGGTGGAATACCAGCCATAGAAAATAAAGAAATAACTAAAGCTAAACTTAATAAAGGGTTATTAAAGAATAAACCTTTAAATTGATAAATAAAACTAATATCTTTTATTGCAAAGCAATTATTAGTTTCGATTCCTAGCTCCGGTGAAGCAGCAATAACTGTATTTTTATAATAATATATATATGCACATCCTAATATAACTAAAAAAATATTTAAATTAGTAATAGTATATTGTATAATATAAAAAATAAATGAATCTATAGATTGTTCTGTATTTACAGCTAGTGCTAATAATATAAATCCCAAATGAGATATTGTACTATAAGCTAATAATCTTTTTATTTTTATTTGAGCTAAACCTAATAAACTTCCTATAATTAAAGATAAAGTAGCAGAAATTAATAATAAAGATTTTAATACATTATTATATACAAATATATTTATTATATATGAATCATTAATATTAGAAAGTATTGGAGTTGTTAAAAATAAATTCAATCTATCACTAATTTGATTTAAATTTTGTATATAACCACTATTATTTATAACTATACTTTTTAATCCTAGTGATATCTCTTCTATTGCTTCTAAACCGAAGGATAATTTTACTTGTAATTCTAATAGTAGTATTAATATTGCTATTTTCGGTACTATTGTTAACCAAGTCGTTACTATTGTAGGTGTTCCATCATATACATCTGGAGACCAATTATGTAAAGGTGCTGCTGCTATTTTAAATAAGAAACCAATAAATATAAGAGTTAATCCTAAATTTGTACCTTGTATTACATATTGCTGATTAGCTGTAACTCCTAAAGAGTTACTGCAATCAATTACTGAATTTATAATATATAAAGATTCTAAATTTGTAGTACCTGTATATGAATAAATGACACCTATCCCTAATAAGATAATACATGAAGATAGTCCACCTAATAAAAAATATTTTAATCCTGCTGAAGTTGAAGATTCAGAATCTCTATATAATGTTGATAATATATATAGTCCAAAAGATTGTAATTCTATACTTAAATATACTGAGATTAAATCATAACTAGATAATAATAAAGAAGAACCTAAGCTACTAAATAATACTATTAAAGAATAATCAGTTGAATGGCCATTAGCTGTTATTTTCATTATTTTTTTTTCTAAGGTAATTAAAGATTTATTTTTATTATATTTTTGTAGAGGCCAAGCAATTAATATTCCTCCTCCAATTGTAAATAAGAAAATTTCTATTAATTGACTAATGGCTGTAACTTGAAAGAATCCACTATATAGCCCTATACCAGTTCCTATGTTTTCAATATTTAAACAATTAAAACTCAAGGCTCCTGCAAATAGGAATACGATAGAAGTTATTCTAGTTACATGAATTGAAGAAATATGTGTGTTTAAAACAGGTAGCGCCTTAGCAACTATTAAAATTAAAATTGCAATTGTGATCATCACAAAAATTAATAATTATCCCTTGCTTTGCTAGAAATCGCACCCAAGAAGCAGCAGCTTATTTGTTAGCAGCAATATTTCATAAAAAAACAACTATTACCTATTTACCTAAGTATTATTAGCTGCAGCTGTAATTACTAGCTCCTGGTTAGAAATAACTAACGAAATAAACAAGCAATAAAAATATTTGAAATATTTTTATTAATACGAGTAAAGAGATTTGAACTCTTACAATATTTTAATTATGAGTACCTAAAACCCATCTGTCTACCAAATTTCAGCATACTCGTTTCTAAGTTTAATTCTATATATAATTTTCCTAAAAACTATAGATGAGCTTGCTTTTAGCTCCTTTATTGTTTCCTGGCTTCGCAACAAAAATGCTGTAATTTGCTTGCTTATTTCTAAGCAAATTACTTACGGAATAAGCCAATAGCTAGCTTTGAACAAAGCAAATTTTATAAAAAAATGATTAAATAGTACTCTTTTATATATTAATATATAAAATATTAGTTGCTGGCTTAGAAATAAGCAAGCCATACTATTTTATTTTCTTCTAGCAATTGCAACTACTATAAAGAAAAACAATTTATATTATAATAGTAAAATTTGAGTTAGGGGGGGGGGTCAAATTCCAAATATAAAATTAAAAAATTAAAAATATGATTAAATTATAATTACTATTCTTACTAATTTTACTATTTAAAATAATTTTATCTTTTTAATTAATATACTCCTGCTTAGAATTAAGCTTGCCAGTTACTTAGTATTACTTAGTAACAAGCTAGGAAATACTATAAATTTATTGATTAATGGCTAGTTATTTTGTAACAAGCAAATACAGCTATTGTAGTTTTAATAGTTAATAGAAATATCTGCTTTAATTTATTAATACAATAATTGTAATATTTAAGATTGTAGTGGTAACATTTTAAATGCATGGAATGGAATAGGACTAGCTAATGTCCATTCTAATGTATTTACTGGTAAGTTTTCCACTTTAAATTCTTTATCTGAAGTGAAATAAGGTATAACAGCCCAAGGGTTATTATTACTTACCTTTTCATTTGCAAATATATCATAAATAATATATCCAAAGAATATTGTGGCTATTACAGAAATTAAAGACCCTAAACTAGATATTTGATTCCATCCACTAAAAGCATCAGGATAATCTGGGATTCTTCTAGGCATACCGGCCATTCCTAAGAAATGTTGAGGGAAGAAAGTTAAATTACAAATATCCTTAATATTTCTAAAAAGGTTGGACTTTTTCTTAATTTTAATTTGAAATTAAAACCACACTCGTAAAGTCTCTGAGGATCCTACTTATTTAAATAATTTAAGATATTTAGTTTCCTGCTAATTGTCCATTGTTACATCTTATATCATTTTTCCTTTAATAAAAAGTAGATAAAGTTTTAGGAGTTTCTAGCATATAGAGTGTTTTTATAAATATTTAAAATAGATTAAAATTTAGGGGCTAATTTAGTTTCTTAAATTTATATTTGTTGCTGCGGAGCAGCCAGCAAGCAGCAATTTGTTCTAGCTGAAAATGCTGCAATCAGCAATATTTCACATATCTTTCTATAGGAATAGAAACAATGAAATAGATTAGGGGGGGGGGGGAATAAAGTTTAACAAATTCACTAATAATAAAAATTAGATATTAATCCGTTCTGCTGCGAATGCAGCAGCTGAAAACAAAATTAATAATCTAGCTATTCTTTTCAGAAAATGCAAACCATTTTTCTCCTTTAATTAAAATAGGTTTATTATTATTAATATTAGAAGAAATAGTAGTAAATCTAATTCTAAAAAACTGTCTAGTTGCATTAATAGAAGGAAAATAAAGTATCTCTCCGTTTTCATTTTTCATAGTAATCTTCGTACCTCCTATACCAAATTGAGGAGATAAAGATCCTTTTTTTCCTTTGTTATGATGTTTATTTTCTAAAAAATGCTTCTTTAAAGCTAAACTAGTTAATAATTTTTGCTGATCAGTAACTTTAGTGTTAAATCTAGGGTGTAATTTACCAATATGAATGGCTTTTAATTTAGCTATTGTATCAGGAGAATGTTTAAAACCTTGAGAAGAACCTGCTAATTTCAATATATTATATTTAGGTTTATATAAATCAATAAAAATTTGTTCTAATCCTAAACAAGTATCTTCTATTTTTTCACAATATTGTAAAATTAAAAAAGCAAAATTATTAGGACCATATTTGTTAATAGCTAAAGGTAAAGGTAAATTAATTTTACCAATATTACTAATATGAACTCTAAACCTTCTAGCTAAATTAACACTACTGCCTATATAACAATTACCATTTATTAAATTAAAAAACATATAAACACCAGCTTTATCTTTAATATTTAACAAAATATCTAATTTAGAATCTTTAATTCTTATAAATTTAGACTCTGCTTTTATATTATTTAGTTTTTCAGAAATTATTTTACTTTGTCCCTTTTTAGGTTTAGGTAACTTAGGTGTAGGTATATTATTTAATTTATTATCCAATGTTTCCAAATTAATATCATTTGAATCAGTATCCTTTTCTTCTTTTTCTATTAAATCACTGATAGAAATAGATTTATTTATTGTAATATATAAAATTTTAATACAATTCTGAATTATTCAATTAACCCCTACGAATAATGTCCAGAAGTGGATTTTACCTAAGAAATCGTTAATATTTCTACCTACTATTTTAGGAGTCCAATAATAGAAACCAGCAAATAATGCAAATACAGCACCCATAGATGGAACATAATGAAAATGAGCTACTACATAATAAGTATCGTGGAATGCTATATCTAATGAAGCATTAGATAATACAACACCAGTTAACCCACCTATTGTGAATAAAGCTAAGAATCCTAATACAAATAATAAAGGAGTACTATATCTTAAACTTCCACCGTATAATGTTGCTAACCAAGAGAAAATCTTTATTCCAGTAGGTACAGCAATAACCATTGTAGCAGCTGTAAAATAAGCTCTAGTATCCACATCCATACCTACAGAAAACATATGATGACTTCATACTAAGAACCCTAGGATACCAATAGAAAACATAGCATAAACCATTCCAATATAACCAAATATTGGCTTACCTGAGAAAGTTGATACTATATGGCTAACTATACCAAATCCTGGAATAATTAAAATATAAACTTCTGGGTGACCAAAAAACCAGAATAAATGTTGATATAAAATAGGATCACCACCACCAGCAGGGTCATAGAAACTAGTGTTGAAATTTCTATCCGTTAATAACATGGTAATTGCACCAGCTAAAACAGGTAAAGATAATAATAATAATATTGCTGTTACAAAAATAGCCCATACAAATAAAGGTAATTTATGTAAAGACATACCGTTAGTTCTCATGTTTAAAGTAGTACTAATAAAATTTATAGCACCTAATAGTGAAGATATACCAGCCAGATGTAAACTGAAGATTGCTAAATCTACAGAACCACCAGAGTGTGATTGAACTCCAGATAAAGGTGGGTAAACAGTCCATCCTGTACCTGCACCATTTTCAACTAAAGAACTTAATAATAGTAATAATAATGAAGGTGGTAATAACCAAAAAGAGATATTGTTCAATCTTGGAAATGCCATATCAGGACTACCACAATGGATAGGTAATAAATAATTACCAAACCCACCTACTAACCCAGGCATCACCATGAAAAAAATCATTATAAAGGCATGAGCTGAAATTATCACATTGAACAATTGGTGGTCTCCTTGTAATACTTGTACACCTGGTGAAGATAATTCTAATCTAATTAAAACAGAAAAAGCAGTACCAATCATTCCAGCAAAAACTGAGAAAATTAAATAAAGGGTACCGATTTCCTTAGCATTAGTAGAATTAATTCAATTCATTAATAACTACTTACTAATTTACTTACTTATATTTGAATATAAAAATAAATTAAATTTATTTTTTTTCATATATATTTATATAAATATAAATTTTTTAATTAAACTTTTCTAAATTAATATCATTTATTAGATATTTTATAAGTTGTAGATGATTTGGTTGTTAAATAGTTGCTTACTTATTTGTAACGAAATAACTAGTTAGTAAGCAAGCTAATCTAGAAAATTATATTTTTTTTAAGAAAAGAAATTTAGAAATTACTAATTAGCGAAGCTAGCGAAGCTACCCTAGTTCTGATTAAATACCAAATATTTGCTTTAAAATAATTTAATAATTATTTTAAAACAAGTTACTAAGTTACAAAGACATAAATTAGATGATAAGCAAAAAAAGCTAGGCAAAATAAATATGTAAACTTGCAATTGCTTGCTTACGAAGTAAGCAGCAAGTAAACTAAATTTTAAGTAAATAAATAATTGAAAATACAAAGATAAGCCTGTTTTATTTTCTATCTAAGGAACCTAAGGAATTTTCTTATTGCTTTGCATTTAAACTATATTTACCATAATACTAGATAAAATAACTAGTACTAGTTTCGCTAGGAAAAGAGGAAAATAAGGGGAGTATAAAAATTAGGAACTAAAACATGACTAAAAACAAATTAAACACTGTAATCTAAAAAAAAACAATTTATTTAAATAAATTGTTTTAATAGTTAAGTTAAAAAAGAATAGATCGTTTTAATATTTATTCCGATTGCTGCAGCATTACCAGCAGCCATTAAAAAAAAATATTATTTAATTGATATAATTGGTTGCTTAGAAATAAGCAGCAAGTATAAAAATAGTATAAGCGGTATAAATATTTATACTATTTTTTTTATTTAAATAGGCCTTAAGAGGGTTCGAACCTCTGTAAAAAGTATTAACAGTACCTCGCTTAAACCACTCAGCCATAAGACCCCCAAAATAAAAACAAAGTTTTCTATAAGCAATCTTTTTATTTTATTACAAATTTTAAAACTAAATATAAATAAGAAATATTATCTTAATATAGAAATAATCTACCTTTTCTATATAAAAAGAAAGTTGCAGCATTTTTCAAATTTTAGCTGCTTTGTTTCAGCTAGTTAAAAATAATAAAGTATTCTTGCTTATTTATAAGCAAAGCATTCTTGCTTTGCAGCTAGCTTTGCATGATAAGAATAGCTAGCAAGAACTCGCTAGAAGACAAACTAGTTAATAAAAAGAAAACAAATTTCTTCTTTTAAGTTACAGAAAATTAAATTTTAATATACCCCCAAATATCTAATTAAATTAGTTAAAGATTTATAATATAAAACGAGAGAGACACGACTCGAACATGCAACTTCTTACTCCCAAAGTAAGCTCCTTAACCAATTAGAATACTCTCTCTATATAAAAAATATTAAAATATTTATATTAGTAAGTCTCCTGCTTAGAAGTAAGCCAGCCGGTAATTAGTTTATTTCGTTAGAAGCATCAGCATCTAACTTGCTTAGAAATAAGCCAATTACCAGAAGCAAGCAAATTAGAGAAGCAACAAACAAATATAAAGGTTATTTATAAGTTAAAAAGGGGGTTAATTGGAGAAAGATAGATTCGAACTATCATTATTATATTGCAAATATAACCGATTAACCATTATCAGATTTCCCCCTAATGAAATAAGAAATAATTTTTTTTTAAGAATTATACGTATTTAAGTAGCCATAAACAAAAGTAAACAAGCATTTTGTTTTTATAGACAGATTACAAAAAATTGCTAAAAACCGAATAAATAGTCCCTTTTATTTAAAAATTTAAATAAATTTTAATATCCCTGCTGCGAATGCAGCTACCAATCTTATAAATAGCGAAGCCAGTCCGTTAAATTGTTCCCTATTAAAAATATAGTTGTTAAGTTTTCAAGTTAAAGACAATTCAAAAACAACAAACTTAAATATATAATAAAACAGTAATTAGTGAAAAAAAAAAAACATTGCTGCTTGCTTAGAAATAAGCTTGCTGCATTCGCAGCAGTTATAAAAATTATCCCATCCTGGGTGAGTTCTGAGTTGACCAGATTTGAACTGATATAATCCACTACCAAAAAATGGTGTTTTACCAAATTAAACTACAACTCAACTAAAATAAATAAATTAAAAAAGGATATTAATATTACATAATTATTTTTACCTTATTACTAGATATAGGTAATTAAATAAAATTAAATATACTCCATATAAATGAATATTGCAAAATAGTTTATTGTTAATTGCTTATTTGCGGAGCAAAATCCAGTTACTAGAAAACTAGCAAATAATAACTTTTGATTTTTTTTGCCTAAAAACGGAATTGAACCGCTATTTACTTATTACAAGTAAGCCGTTTTACCTATTAAACTATTCAGGCTTTTTAGTAAAATTACTTTTGGTAATAATTAATATCATCATAAATTACTGGCTGCGGATTGCTTAGAAATAAACCATTAAGAGATATAATCAAAAGGCACCTAAAGTATTACCAATTTTATTAATTTAGAAAGAAAGCTGCAAATAAATTAAACAAAACAAAAAATAAAAAATAACAAAAAAAAAAATATAAATCTAGCTAATGGTTAGGAAAAACCGATTAAATATTACAACTAGTAAAATTTAAGATTAAATACTAGTTATTATTTATACCTATTCTTATATATAAATATATATAATATTGTAGGTACTGGCTTACTTCTAACGAAATAAGTAACTTAATAACAAGCAAATAGCTTCGTTAATTTATAATAGCTAGAAGCAAGAAGCCGCTAGAAGAACAAATAAATTTTAAAAAAGAATAGTATATTATTTAATAAATATAATAACTTTATTGACTTTTTTATAGAAAAATTAATCTTTATTCTATAAAAATATAAAATAATAGACAGTTAATAAATACTGCTGCGTTATAAAATATATTGGAATATCGGTAATTTGGTTTGCAATAAATAAATTGAAAAATAATGGTAAGTTATTTCTAAGAAGCAAACTACTAGTATTGTTAGAGTTAAGTAGGAATTGAACCTAAAAGTTAGACTTTGCAGGTCTACTACAGAAACCATCTGTAAACTTAACCCTTAAGGGTGCTATAGCTAGTATTTGCTAAGAAATAACCTAGTCTGTCTTAGTTGTTACAAAATAACTGCAGCTTATTTCTAATTTGCTTTTGTTACCCTGCTGCGAATGCAGCAGCTGCAAATGCTGCAGCTAAATATAAAAATATATAGATAAATAAAAATAAATAGATTTATTTGCTGCATTGATAATTTACCTGATTAAATTTAAATTTATAGTTAATAAATAAATCCATATATTATCGAATTAGAAATACTTACTATAATATAAAATAATAGTTAATTATAAGCTTCTAAATTATCCTAGCTGCTCCGCAGCAATATAATAAAAAACAAAAAGAATTGCAGCATTCTTGTTAGAAATTACTATCAGCATGAGAGCTAGAAGCAAGCTACCAATATAAATAGACAAATCTTTCAATTGCAAAGCAAGAACTAGAATCTGCAGCTATTCATTTTTAACAGGATCACATACACATATCATTATATTCTAATAAGTTTAATTGTTCTATTAGGATATTTACTTCTATTGACTTTTTTTTGCTTTGCAAGGGGTGATCTGTTAAATAAACTAAAATTTAAAAATAATTACAAAATATTAATTAATTTGGCAATTGAAATAATAATGCAGATACAGAAGCATGTAAAGAATCTAATAAAATATTAGGGAAAATACCCAAAATTACTGTAGGTATAAGTAAGCTTATTAATAAATAAAATTCTCTCCTATTAATATCTTTAAGTGTAGGTAAGTGTGGAGATAAGTTACCATAAGAAACTCTATTAAATAGAAAAATAGAATATAAAGCAGATAGAACAATACCTGTAGCCCCTAGAGATGCTATAATAGGATTAACTTGCCATATTCCTATTAAAGATAATTGTTCTCCTAAAAAATTAAGAGTTAAAGGAATACCAGTGTTAGCTAAAGTAAAAATAAAGAAAAGAATACTAAAAACAGGCATATAAGTTACTAACCCTCTAATATAATTAATAATTCTAGTACCTGTTCTATCATAAATTATACCTCCAACACAAATAAATAGAGCTGGACTTACAAATCCGTGGGCTATAGCTAATAAAATAGCACCTTCAATACCTACTAAATTATTAGAAAACAACCCTAAAACGACTACAGCCATATGTGCTACACTACTATAAGCAATTAATCTTTTAGTATCTTGTTGAATAATAGTAGAGAAACTAGCATAAATTAAAGAAATAATAGCAAAAGTTTGAACTAAAGGACTAAAATAATTAGTAGCATCGGGTAATAAATTAATTAAAACTCTTAAATAACCATAAGTTGCTAATTTTAAGATAGTTGCTGCTAATAAAATAGATCCAGCTAAAGGTGAATCACTGTGAGCTTTAGGCAACCAAATAATAAAAGGATATAAAGGAGTTTTAACAGCGAAAGCTATAAAGAAACCTAACCATAATAATTTTTGACTATCTAAACTTATTTCATATAAAGAAATTAATTGGAAGTCAGTATTCCCAATATAACTATAAATTACTAAAATGCTTAATAACATTGGTAAACTACCAGCTAAAGTATATAAAAAAAATAAGAAAGCAGATCTGAATCTATCATTACCATGTCCAAAAATAAGAATAACAACAAATAAAACAGGTAACACACTTTCAAAAAAAATATAAAATAATAGTAAATCTAATGAAACAAAAGCACAGATTTGTAAAGTTTCTAAAACTAAGAATGAGATTAAAAATAATTTTAAATTTTTTGTAATATTTGTATAATTAGATAATAAAGCTATTGGAGTTACAAATGTTGTTAATAATACAAAATATAAAGATACACCATCTATTCCAAAATTTAAATGACAAAAATTTAATTGATTAAATTCAGTCTGAATAACAAATTGATATTGAGTATTACAACTAGAATCGAACTCATACCATAAGAATAAAGAAATAAAAAAATTTAATAAAGAAGTCGTTAACGCTATTTTTTTCATTTGATTTTTACTTTCTAGCGTATTTGACATAGGTAAAATTATTAAGGATCCAACTAAAGGTATTAATAGTAATAATGTTAACATTTTTTGTTTTGTTTAATTTTTATTTTTTGTTTTAATTCTAATCTCTTGAGCTTTTCTAATTTTTTGGTTTTTTTGTTTAATTTTTCTAGCGGAGCAAGCTGCGAATGCAGCAGCTGCTTCGTAGAAGTTACTTTCCTCGAAATACCGAAATAACTTGCTTAGAAATAAGCCAGCTATTAAATTAGAAAACTTCTATATTATAATAATTACTCTTTTTAATAAATTTAGCTTGCTTAGAAATAAGCTGATCTCTCCCTTATTCTTGTTACAAGTAACTAGTATAAAAAGAAAATTACTTTAAGTAATTTAAAATAGAAGAAGAATTGAATAATTTTAATTATTATATTTAACTTTAAATTAAATTTATCATACTTATATTTATTTATATTTAATTTTTTTTTATATTTAGATTTTTTTAGCAGTTTTTTTATTTGTAGTTTAGATTATTTGTTTCTAGCTTAATAAAACCAAATTTATTTAATTTGTAGTGCTGTATTCTTGCTGCTGCGAATTGTTACAAAATTACAAGCAATCTTTCTTTCTACAGAAAATGCTATAACTATTAAATTTTTAATTATTATACTAACTATTTGTTTAACAGATACGGTTGTTGCTATTCTATTTTATTAGCTGCTGCAAATCCTACAGTTAAAAGAATGCAGTCTTTCTTATTTGCTTAGAAATAAGCAAATAACCTCATTTTTACTAGTCTCTTTATTTCTAGCTTTAGCTCCGCAAATAAAAATTGACATAATGCTGTATTTTGTTGCTAGTCTATTTTTTTATAAGCGCAAACCGCTAGAGATAAGCTAGCAATTTAACAATAAATAAAAGAAGAACTGTGGATTTTGATAGAAAAAACTTATTTATTTGCTTTGAAAGCAAGCTAGTAACTGCACTCGCAGCTATGAATAGTTGTAATTACTAATAAATAAGCTAGTATTTTTATATATAATATTATTATTAATATGTTGCGGAGCAAGGGTATCTTAATTTTTTAACTTTAGAAAACCATATAAAATATTACTAATATAACAATTAATAGGAAGTAGAGTAATCGAAACTCTGTCTGTAATGTGTAAAATTACTGCTAAACCACTCAGCTAACCTCCTTTTGATTAAAATTCAAAATTTAAATTTAAATAGGTTTGGGTTTTATATAAATTATTGTAATTTATTACTAGCTTAAAAAATAAAAATTACTTTTTAGGCTTATTTCTAAGCCAGTAGTTAAATAATAAATTGATTAAATAATTAAAAATGAGGTTACTTGTTACAAAATTACAAGTAATAATTAACATAAAATTATATGTGAGAGCAAATTAGTATTTTTAATTTTGTAACAATTCGCAGCAGAATTGGATTGCCTACAAATTAAAAATTAATATTTAAAAAATAAAAGATAGTAATAAATAGTGATAGGGGGTTGCTGCACCCTAGCTCTGCTAAGATATTATTTCTAACTGTTTGTAATTTTGTAACAGAAGAAATAAAATATTTTTATATTTTTATAATAAATATAAAAATATTTAAGGTTAAATTAATTCTATAAACCAATTTTTGTATTATTATTAGCTATTGCTAATATTACTTAATTTAATATAAATATTTTTAGTAAATATAGGAATTTTATTTTCTATTACTAGTAGTCGTTATATATAAATCTCTAATACTAGCAACTAGTTTTAAATATTAATTTATACTAATTATTTATCTTCTATTTATATTAGCAATAACTATAATACAATAATATAATAATGAGTTAATAAATAATTTAATTAATAGTGTAATAAGAACTAATATTATTAATATATAATAAATGAAACAAACATAAGTGTTAACTATTAAATATAAAAATAGTAGATATTTAAATATTTTTATGAGCAAACTAGTACAAATTTTCCATAAATTTTTCCACAAAATCTATTTTGTTATATAATATATATTTTACATATACCTAAGTTTTCCTTAATTATAATCTTTCTACTATAATTTATTATAATAACCGCTGTCTAGTAGTTATTTTATAACAAGAAGTACTAACAGAAGCATTTTTTTAATAAAAAAGTAGCAATCGCAAATAATTAAAGTATTAGAATTTTAACCTTCTTTTAATAATTATTTTGCTTGCTTGTTAAAAATAATTAAAAATAAAATAATAAATAACTAGTAACTAGCTAAAGCTAGATATAACTATATTATTATTTATATGGTTATCATATACTGCTAATAATTAAGACCTAAGGGATTTGAACCCTTATAATATCCATTATGAGCGAATTGCATTAACCATTATGCTAAAGTCTTTTTAATTTATTGAAAATTTAAACTAGTTGCGGAGCAAGATCATGCTTTGCAATTCAAATACAAATTTGCAAAAGAAATGTTAAACAAAAAGAGTGGCTAGATTAAAAAGGGAAAAAAATTATTAGTTCTTCTAGCTTTTAAATCTCCTTTGTTTTAGCTGCTTTGGAAGCAAGTACCTTATAATTACTAGTAACTTTAGTAACAAATAACAAGTAACCTATAAGCAGGAGAGGAAATTAACTACTCTTTTATTATTATAAGAGTTTTTATTTCTAGTAGAAATTTTGTAACAAGAATGCAGCAATAATTACTACAAAAATAAAATAAATCTGCGAATCCAGCAAGCAAATATAAGAATAGTAGTAAATTTTAAATATCTTTTGTTTTAGCTGCTTCTAATGAAATAAACTGCTTGAATTACAGCAGTCTTTTGCTTAGAAATAAGCTAGAACTTGTACTAGTTATTTTATAACAAGAAGGAGTAACTAAAGCAATTTCTACAATTTAAAAATTAAAAAATAAATTATAAGGTTCGAATCCTTTAATTTATTCGATTATATTACAAATATATTTATTATAAAAAGCAATTTATTTAGTAATATAAAAAAAAATTCAAAGTTAAAATCTTATTAGCTGAACAAACTTTTATTTTTAAGTAATAATAATTAAAATAATTAGCCTAAGATTAATTAATTTAGGTTGATTTGCTACTTGCTTATTTTGCAAGTTAGTTAGCTATCCAAAAATTATTGCATATAATAATCAATAGTTTTTAGTTTTTAGTATAGCTTCAATTTACAGTTAAACAAAAAAAACCAAAAGATTATATTAATATAAAATTTATATTATAAAACAATATTGTTTTATAATAAGCAATATTATTAATATATTTAGACTGGTTGGATTTACCTGTAACTAAGTTATTTGTTACTTGCTTCCAAAGCAGCTAAAACAAAATAAACGAGCATTCGCAGCAATATTGCTTGCGATTTTATTTTTATAGAAGCAAGCTGCTTATAGGGAGGGTAAAAGCTAGCGTTGCAACGCTAGTAAATTTCAGATAAAATATAAGTTAGTATTACAAATACTAATTAGATATAAAATTAAGATTAGATCTCCTTAGTCTAAATTAAAACAAAGCTTGTTTGTAGCTTCGCAACAAGAAATAGGAAATAATATACTATATAAGCTAGAAAAGCTTGTTAGTATAATTAAGTTTAAGGTCAATCAGGAGATTAGTTTCAATATAAATTTTAAAATGTCAAATTTTTTTTCTATTTTTAGCTGCTGCTTTGCGGGAACAGCAATCATTTTTAATGATGTATCTGAGCCTTGGCAATTAGGTTTCCAAGATAGTGCTGCACCAGGTTTTACAGGTTTAGTAACTTTACATAATACTATTGGATTTTATTTAGTTGTAATAAGTTTTTCTGTATTTTGGGTATTATTTTCTTTAGTTTATTATTATAATTCTAATAAAAACCCGATAGCACATAAATATTTAACACATGGTACTGTATTAGAATTAGTATGGACTATTACACCAGCATTAATTCTAATAGCTATTGCTTTCCCTTCATTCAGATTATTATATTTAATGGATGAAGTAATTTCTCCAACTTTAACTATAAAAGTAGTAGGTCACCAATGGTATTGGTCTTATGAATACTCAGATTTTATTACAGATAGTGGGGATTCTATAGATTTTGATTCTTATATGATTCCTGAATCTGATTTAGAATTAGGACAATTCAGACTATTAGATGTTGATAATAGATTAATTATCCCTGTGGATTGCCATATTAGATTAATTGTTACTGGATCTGATGTTTTACATTCTTTCGCTGTACCATCTCTAGGGTTAAAATTAGATGCTGTTCCAGGTAGATTAAATCAAGTATCTTTTGTTGCTGAAAGATCTGGTACTTTCTATGGTCAATGTTCTGAAATTTGTGGAGTATGGCATGGATTTATGCCTATAGTAGTTGAAGCTGTACCTTCTCAAGAATTTTTAGTTTGGGTAGATTCAGCTTCTTCTTAAAATTTATAGCTGCTGTATTCTTGCTTGTTACAAAATAATTAATTATTTTAACAGCTATAAATATATATTAACCCCCCCTCCTTTTTATATTATAGAATATTCAATTTTTTTTTTAGGTCTCTAGCTGGCTAACTTACTTGTAACGAATTAGCTAGTTAGTAAGCCAGCCCAGCCACAGTAAATTTAACTTTATTAATTTTTAAAAATTGCATTATTTTGGGGTATTCCTTACGAAGTAAGCAAGCAAATTATATAATTTTTTGTATAATTTTGTAATTTTATCTATCAAAATATAACAGGAGATATAGTACTAATTGTAATTTAAATTAATAAATGTTGTCCCACAAAGCAGCATACTTGTTATAAGTTTTTTTTATTTATCTAACCGAGAAATCATTAAATGATCTAAAAATAGAGAAAAAAAAATACTATTAAATATAAAAATCTTTATGCAACTAAATTATATTTATATAAAAATAATATAGAAATAGACTTTCAAGACTCTAAAAATATTAGAGAAATATTTAGTGGTAACTTATGTTAATATAATAAATAATTATGTAAACCACTATGCTGCGAAGCAACTTTTTAAAGCTATTTATATAGAATTACTAACTAGACCTTCCATTAGAAATTCTTTAGCTTTTGATAATATTATTACAATACAAGCTTATACTTCTGATCCTATACCTTATGATAGGATTCTAATTGCAGATGATATCCAATTTAATGAGTTATCAAGTTTGGATGATTTTTATAATCAAATTATATTTAGTTATAATGGAAATATACATGATTTAGATATTATCTCATTACATATATATATAAATTTATAAAATAAGTATTATATAATAGGGACAACATGGTGTATTTTAGTAAAGCTTTGCGATTTATTAATATAAAGGTTCGAATCCTTTTCTCTCTATTATATTAAATTTTATTTATCATTAATGAATTATTCTTATCTTAATATTAAATTTTATTTATCATTAATGAATTATTAATAAGTAATTCATAAATTATATTATCCAAAGAAAAAAATGAACTCCCTGGTGTGGAGCAAGAGGTGTTGTATTATCCAATAAGTGTGCTGCACCCCTATATTTTATAACAAGTTTAACATTAGAACAAATAAATATAAGTTTTAAATTACTATTATAAAAATGAAAAATAAAAAATTGTTTTGGTCTAATAAAGAATATAAATTAGATTCTTCTAATTTAATTGCTAATCTGTTTATAGATAGTTATATTAATACTTTCTGGAATGATATAATTAATAAATTAGAAGAAAAACAACATATTTTATTATTAATTAGAGTTAAATATACTGATGGTAATTATTCAACAATTGGTGATTTACAGAAAATTAATAAAAATAGTAAAAATGATCTAGTTAAATATTTAAAAAATATAATTAATATATCCTTTGATTCTTACAAAGATATTCCAATATCTTCTATCATTTTTAGTTATGGTATTAGGGAAGGTCTTATTAAACAAGATTCAAATATTGATCCAATAGGAAAAACTACAAGTAAATACCATACTTACTATAATAATAAGTTACCTATTGCTAGTAGTCCAGAAGGTTATGGTAAAATATTAACTAAATTAGGTAATATTTATTTTATTAGTTGCTCACATAGTAATGCTACTATTATCTTAGAACAAAATAAAGATAAAAGCATTAACACTATTAAATATATCAAAGATGAAAAAGTATTATTTACTTGGACTGATGAAATTGTTAGTGGTAATAGATTTATTAGAAAAATAGGTAAATCTATTTTGTATTATGAAAATGGTGAACTTTATTTATATACTATAGTTAAAAAAACTAAGGCTATAAATAAAAAGAAATTACCTAAAAATGTTAAACAAAATCGGAAAATTGTTACAATGGACCTAGAAACTATTCTAGTTAATAATATTCATACTCCTTATTTATTGAGTTGGTTTGATGGTAAAATTAGTAAATCTTATTTCATTAAAAATTTATTAGAAAGAGATTTAGAAAATAATATATTTAATTTAATTAAAAATGCTATTAAGGATCTAAATATTAAAAAATATAATAATTATAATATTTATTTACATAATTTTAGTAGATTTGATGCATATTTTTTAATTAAACATTTATGTAAATTAGGATTTGTTGAACCTATAATCCATAAAGGTAGAATAATTCAAATTGAATTTGGTAATAATGATAATATGAATACTTTATATTTTAAAGATAGCTATTTCTTATTACCAAATTCTTTAAGAAAACTATGTAAATCATTTGATATTAAAGATAGTTTGCAAAAAGGTATATTTCCTTATAAATTATATGATATTAATTATAAGGGCATTTGTCCAGATTTTAATTTTTTTTGATGGAATTTCTTTTGATGAGTATAATATTTATAAAAATCAATATACTAATAAAATTTGGAATTTTAAAAAAGAAGCTATTAAATATTGTGAATTAGATTGCATCTCATTACACCAAATTTTATCTAAATTTAATACTCTAATATTCAATCAATTTAAATTAAATATTAATAACTATCCTACATTGCCAAGTCTATCATTTAATTTATTTAGAACTCATTATATTAAAGAAAATAATGTTCATATGTTGCATGGTGAAATTGCTAATAATATTAGAAAAGGGTATACTGGAGGAGCTGTAGATATGTATACCCCTACCCCAATTGGTAAAATTTATGGGTATGATGTAAATGGTTTATATGCTTATGTTATGGCTAATTTTAAATATCCTATTGGTAATCCCACTTATTTTGAAGGGGATATTACTAAAATTTAATCCTAATGCTTTTGGCTTTTTCTATTGTAAAATTATTGCTCAAGAGGGTTTAATCCATCCTATTTTACAAATACATCATAAAGGTAATGATGGCCAATTGAGAACAATTGCACCTTTAGGAGAGTGGGAAGGGATGTATTTCTCAGAAGAATTATATAACGCTGAAAAATATGGCTATAAATTTGAAATTTTATGAGGATATACTTTTGAATCTGATTATATTTTTAAAGATTTTGTAGATAATATATATAAATTAAGATTAAATTATCCTAAAAATGATCCAATGAATTTAACTGCTAAACTATTAATGAATGCAGCTTATGGTAGATTTGGAATGGATGATAACTTTACTAATACTAATATTATTAATAAAAAAGATTATTTAAATTTGGAAAATAATAAGGATAACACAATATTAGATATTATTAATTTTGTGTAAGCTTCAAAATCAGCATGAAAATTAGTGTAATATATTAATAATGATATTTTAGTTATAAATAGTAATTTTACAATTCACCTGAAAATTTTATGAGATTTAAAAAATTTATATATTTTAGAATTGAATATTATCATACTAATAAAACTTATTATTTTTCTAATTCTACTAAATCTATTCCTAGCGAAGCCATACTAAGATATTTAATAAATGGGAGGGAGGAGCAGCTCAAATTATTTAAAGAAAAGAATAAAAAGCCTAACCTTTGGTTTTTATATAATTATACACCTTTACAAAACTATCAATATTTCCAGCTAAACTATTAGAATAATAAATATTTATAAATATAACTCAAAATAAACATAAAAATACAAATACAATTAAAAAATCTGTATATTTATCTAAAATATTTAAATTTTTATTTAAACTATCTACATCTTCTATCAAAGAGGATTTGGATATGTCCTTCGACGTATTAGCTTTAACTTCTTTATTTAGAAAATATTTATTTTTTAAACTTAAAATAAATCCAATAATTTTATTTATTAAATATTTTCTAAATAATAGTAAGAACAAACTTAAAATTAAGGAAAATTCTATATAATTTAAATAACACAACCCATTTACCATAGTAACTAAAGGTATTTCATTTTCTTCTAAGACAGAATTAATGAATCCACTATCAAAATCTGAAGGGGAATTTCTTCCATCATTTGGATCTAATATCTGCTTATCATTATCCGAAGGATTAGGATTAGGATTAGGATTAGGATTAGGATTAGGATTAGGATTAGGAGAAGGTGAAGGAGAAGAAGGTGAGAATATTTCATTTTCCATAATTTGATTTTTTATTAATGCATTTCCTAGCTCTATTCCAATTTTTGTTGCAGCTGCTGTAGCTAATGCAGTGGTTCCTACTATAGTAACTCTAGGAGCAGGAGCCATACCACCAGTTTGTCTGAAAGCCTCAGAAGCTACTTTTCCTACAGCAGCACCGATTCCTAAATTAGGTGCAATATCTGTAACTGCACCCATAGCTAAATTTTTCCCCTTTTCCACAATATTGTCTACTATATCTTTTTTAAATTTAAAATTATAATATTCTACATTTGTATCATCTCTGTTAGTTGTTATTCTTGCAATATCTTTAAGATTTTCCTCTTCATTTTTATTATTATTTTCTTGCTGCAAGCTAGAGGTATTACCACTATTAGAATATTCATTATCACTATCACCTTCACAAAATAATTTAGAAAAAATAGAAATATCTAATAAATAACCAATTAAACCAATTAAAGATAAAATAATACTAATAAAAACCAATTTTTGTAAAATTTTTATAAATAAATTATTAGATAATTTGAAATTATCAGAAATATACATAGATATAGCGAAAGAAATTATAGAAAATATAAATATTCAGAAGATATCAAACATTCTTAAATCCCTTATAAAATATAAAATTATAATACTTACAAAGATATATGAAATAATATTAATTATAGGACCAATAATTTGTAAAAAGAATTTTATTAAATTTTTTGTATTTGTAGCTTTTTAAATTATAAATTTCTAATCTAAATTAGTTAGTCAACCCAAATGTCCAATATTTATATTTAACTCATATATTAATTATTTTAAATCAAATTTATAAAACATAAACTATTATACAAAGATGTACAAACAATAGGGATTTTCTTCCTACCTTGCCAGTCAATATAAAAAAGAATTATGGAACATTATGGTTTAGTTCATTTAATTAGCTTAAATTATAATTCCTAAAAATATTCTAGTCCAAAACCCCGCGATTCCAAACTCCTTTCAGTATTTTTCATTAAAATAATTATTTATAATCATATTATAAATATGGTAATTCTTATCTCCCTAAATAATATAACAATTTCCTTAACATGGTATTAACATAAACTTAAAATTATTAATTATATAATAGTGAAAATAAGAAACACTTAAGTGGACTCCAATCTTAACCCGAAATTAATTTGCTTAAAGGAAATAATTTCAGCGAGGGGCTAGCACACCTAAATTATTTGAGATTATGAATCTCACCTTCTAAGTTAAAGAAACCAAGATTAAGAGTTGTATAGACTAAATTTATTTGCTGCTAAGCAGCTGCTTGCTAGCTTTAGTTATAAAGCTAGATATGCTGCTTAGCAGCTAGAGGATGAGATTATCCTCCATTAAAATAATATTGAAAAACAAAAATCTATCCCTATCCCCTCCCAACCACCAAAAACAAACAAAACAAAATTTAGGTCTTCTTCCTAGCGAAGCACTTCGAACATATATTTTACATTTATTTTTTCCTATATTTTTATAAAAATATAAAATATATATATCATAATCGTTTTATTTAAATTTTTATCTAGTATTATTAATTATACAATAAAATATTTAAATAGTTATGCTTTATATAGTAGATTTATTACAATCTTTATAAAATATATAAGCTTCGCTAGGGAGATAATAAGCCAATCTAAATTATATAAAATTTATATCTTATATAATAAAAGTATTAAACTACTATCTATAATAAATATTATAGTATTATTATATTACACTACAGCTAATTTCCAAAGCAGCCAAATAAATTTGGATTATTTAACATTATTAGTTTTTATTACTAATATTTATAATATAATATCTAACTTTGTTAATAATGAAATTACTAATCAAATTAAAAAAATGTTTTATATTTTCACTGACAATTTTGAAGATAAAAAGGAATCTGTTATAGACGATTCTTTTAAGAAAATTTCTTTGGAAATTAGCTCTGATATTCCTTCAAATAATCCTGAGTCCTCAAATAGTCCATCAGCATCCTCCTATAATAAAGGTAAAATTATTTGTATTACTATTATAGGCATAGGTATATGTGCTTATATTTATTGGGATATTTATACTCAAGGTATAATTTATTCTACAGTTTATTCTATTTATAATAATTTTATTTCTTCTAATGATGACGGTGATGATACAGCATCATCTTCTGATTACTCTTCTGATTCTTCTTCATCTTCTGAGGTTTCTAATGCCCCATCTTATAGTAGTTCAACTACATTAGTATCATTTACAGATTTAGTACAATCTAATACTATAGTTGAAAATAATATAAGGTTTATGTTTTGGGATTATAATGTAGAAATACCAGCAGGTTCCAGAATTATATTATCGGAACAGAATAATTTAATATATTCGACTCCAGATAATAGATTAATTAATTTTTCTAGAGCTATATTCCCAGATGGTGGAATATTTACTACTAGACATGAGGTAAATATATAAGATATTAATATATTTTAAATTTAATATCATTTATCTTGCTTAGAAATTAGCTAGAAATAAAAATATGATTATTTTCAGCTGATTATTTCGTTAGAAGCTAAGAATAAATTTAAACCCCCTTTATGAAGATATTGATTTAAAAATTTTACAAAATAAATGGTATAAATATATTGATAAAGGTAATATTGAAATCTTAGAAGAAATTTATACTTTAAAAACAAAAGCTAACAAAAATATATTAGTTTATAATGATGAAAATAGATTAGTAGGGACTGAACCTATCACCTTATTTGATGGAGAAATTAGTAAATATATTGAAATTTAAAATTTAAACCCCTTTTTTGGATTATTTGGTATTTAAGATGATTTGCAGCATTCGCAGCAGCACCAAGAATATATAATATATAAAATATAGTCATTCTATCTCTGTAAGAAATTTATACTTTATAAACAATCTCATCTCATATCTTATTTCTAGAGCCAATCTCTATTTATTATATAAAATGATGAAATATTACAAAATTGTGTCCTAAAAATATAATTTTTCAAAATATCTCAAAAAATCAATTTTCCCAAAAAAAGATAAAAAGAAATTATTATTAAATACCTTAATTTTAAAAAATTAGTGTACTTCCTATCTACTATATCTCCACGCCTATATTTTTCAAATTTTATTGGAAAGGATGATAGTTTGGAATTTAGACTAGCTGCGGATGCTGCTAGTAGAAAAATATAATAATTTAATTAAAGGAAATATTAAAATGGCAAGAGTGAGGTGATTCGAACACCTATCCTCGATTTTGGAGATCAACATATTAGCCAATTAATACTACACTCTTCAAATAATTAACACTAAATTTGAAACTTAAATACGAACAAAGAGACTTGAACTCTTAAGGGTTAACACCCACTTCTTCTTAAGAGAAGATTGTTTACCAATTTCAACATGTTCGTATCATTTTTATATTTCCAATTAAAAAAAAAATATATTTAAATTATTATATTTTTCTTTATATAAACAAATTTTTCTAGCTGCTGCTTCTATAAAAAAGCAGTTTTTTTTTGTTTGTTTTGTTTTTCTTTGTTTTTAATATAATTAATAATCTTCTTTTAATTTTTCTATTGCTGGGCTATAATTAATTTTTTTATTTAAAATATATATTATACTTATATCTATATATTTAATATGAAATGGAAATATTAATAAGATTATTTGTATCCTCGCTTTTGCTCCGCAAATAAGCCATTTAATTAATTTTTATACATAATTGCTTGTAATTTAAATAGATTAATTCATTATTTTTATATTCTTATATTATTAATAAAAGAGAAGCTAATTATAATAATATAAATTTTATACATAAATATAAATTTTAGTTTTAAATTTAATTATATAAAATATTTAAATTTTGATTAAAATATAAAAACTTATTTAGCTATTGCTTTTTTTAAATCTAGTTAATAATTATTATGCTGTTTGTTATAAAATTAGCTAGCAGTTGTTGTTGCATCAAGGATTTAAAAAGAGATTTAAAAAAAGCAACCAGTAATCAGCATCTTGCTTGTTACAAAATAACTAGTTACTAGTAGTTACAAAGCTGCTGTTACAAATTGAAATAATGCTGTCAAAATAGACTAGTTATTTAATTAAAAATTACTAGAAAATATAAGTAATAGTAAATTAAATATAATATAAATTTAATAATAAACCGATAATATTTTTTATAAGCAATGAAATCTTGGCAAAATAATATATTATTAAATAATCTGTTTTTAGCTCAAAATAATGAAATTAAAAAAGATTTAACTAATAAAAATATTTTAATGAAAAATTCATCTTTTGATTCTAGTTTTAATTCAGTACAAAGTATTAATACTAATTTATCTTATCTTAAAAAAGAATATAAAAATATTAATAATCATATAATATTGGCAATAGTTAGAGCTAGTAGATCTATTAGAGTTTCTAGAGATCACTTGAGATTTATTAGAATATTAAAAATTTTAAATCTTATTTGCTATAGCAAAGCAGCTGCTGCAAAGCAGCAGGAGGAGTTAATAAATACAGGAGGTAATGCGGTATTAGCTAATAAAGAAATTTCTATAGCGCAGCTTGCTTCATTAAAAAAATTTAAATTAATTATTAAATTATTTAGTAAAAATTTCACAGCTGCTTGCATTGGTAATAAAACCCACTCAATAGCAATAGGATCCAGCTGCAGCAAAGCAGGACTAGAAACTTCTAATTTAAACTACTCAAATTCTAATTTATCTAAAGCAGGTCAATATTTAAAAATTTTAAATAGTAATTTACTTTTAAGAAATAGAAAATTTGATTTATTAAGATCAAATTTAGCAGTTATTCTTAAAAAAAGAATAAAAACTTTTAGTGAAATATTTTCTGCAGCTGCTATTTTGCAGCAACACACATACACAGAAAATAATTACAAAAATTTACCTAATAAAAATTATATTATATCTCAATATTTACAAAATTATATACAAACTAAATTAAATTTAAATAAATATAAAGGGTGCTGTAGCAAAGCAGCAACTAGAGTTAGTTATAATAAAATTATAGGATATAAATTTAAAAATAATTACAATAATAATTTTAAAAAAAATCCTACTTGCTTCCTTGGTGCTGCTGCAAATACAATATATTTTAATGGCGCAGAAACTTATAAATTATTATATATTTTTTTTAAAAGTATGTATTGTTTAATAAGTAAACCTGTTTTTAAATATACTAATGATAAAATTATAATACAACTATTCTATTATTTAAATATTCCTAGAAAAAAAATATATAGATTATTTTCAATTTTTTATATTAATTCTATTAAAAAAAAATGGTCAACTTCTCTAGTTTGCTCCGCAAATAATAAAAAAAATAAAGATTCTTCTAATTTAGTAACTAGCTGCTCCGCAGCAAAAATAAGATTTTTATCAAATAAAATTTATATTAGATTGAGAGTTAGAAAAGCTATTTCTAGACTTAAAAATAAAATAAATTTAAATTTATTATTTAAATTAAGAAAATTAAGTTTAAATAAAATTTTCGATAATAAATTTAAATTAATTTGTGAAATTTTGAGTAATAGTTTTAATAGACCTGTTGAATTACAATTAACTAGATTACATCATCCTTATCATGATAGTAATATTTTAGTCAATATTTTAGCTTTAAATCTTAAAAATAAAAGAAAAAAAGCTAGTATTTTGCTGCAAAAGATTTTTTCTAAAAATCCAGTTAAAGATTTAAATGATCCTAATTTAATATCAGCCAATAGTATTCCGGCTTTCTTATCTGGATTAAATATTAAAATATCTGGGAGATTAATGGGTGAATCTATTATACCTAGAAGAACTACTAAAATATTTGGAAAAGGAGCTTCTGCTACTGGTAAAGTCAATTATTTAGATGCAGCTAGAATTACACACAAAAATAGAAAAGGAGCTTATACTATCAAAATTACTTCAGGTCAAAATTTTTTTTAAATGTACTCAATACGAAGCAATATTTTTATAGCTAATTAGCTTCAAAAATAAATCGATTATTTCTTATTATTTATCTAGCTTAAGCTAGATAGATAATTAATTATTTGTCTCTTTCTTGTAACAAGCAAATAAATAACAGTAAATTTTTTTAGTATTAAAGATTAGTTAATATAGTTATAATTCTTTTATAGCTTATCTCTAAATAAAATTGCTTCCAAACCCCCACCCAATAATTTTTAATAGCAAAGATAATACAGCAAGCTAAGTCAGCTTCTTGCTAGAAATTAGCGGCTTTTCGTAAAAAAATAATTTATTTTTAAATGCTGTCTTTTGTAAGCAAATAACTTTGTAGTTTATTATAAAATTACAGCAGTATTCTTGCTTGTTACAAAATAGCTAGCAGCAAGCAAGTTACAGTAAGCAGCAGCTGCATTATTTGCTTTTATAAGCAACCATAAACTAGCTTATAAAAATTATTTATATACAGATTAAATTAAAGATACTGGGCAGGTGATCCGATTGGTAATGGTGGTTCTCTGTAAAAGAATTGGTTAATAGCCGCAAAAGGTTCGATTCCTTTACTGCTCAATATTATTATAATTGTATTATTTTCTTTGTTGCTTATAAAAAGAAAACAATTAATTAGATTTTTATCAATCAAAAAAAATTTACTGTTCTTGTAACTTGCGGTGCCAGTAATTAGTTATTTCTAACAGCTAGGATTTGTATGCTCAAACTAAATAAATTTTAGTATTATTGCTTTGCTACGAAGTAAATTAGGAGCCTTAGCTAGGAATAATATTTCTATATTTACTATAAAAGTAAATTTGTAATATAAGAATAGTAAATTGAATTTAAATAAATTGCAAATCATAAAATATAATCAAATTATATTATAACTTATATATAAATATTTTTAATAGAAATATTAAATAATATTATACTGGCAGCTGCATTCTTGTCATTTTGAGTCATTTTTGAATGCAAAATTTGCAGCATTCGCTACTATAAGCTAACCCGAAACAAAGCTTGCTTCCTAGCTGCGGTGCAACAATTCTAGACTCACTTTTTAATCTAAATATATTGCTTAGAAGCAAGCAATAATATTGCTGCTTATTTATTATCAGCAAAAGCTAAAAATATTTATATTAAATTGCAGTGTAGCAAATGCAAAGCAGCTGCAATTTAAACTGGTTATTGCAAAGCAAGTGAAATGGTGTAATTGGTAACACAGCAGTCTCATGAGCTGTTATTTAAGATTCGAATTCTTATTTCGCTTTTAAATTTATTTTTTAGCTGCAAATGTTGTAAAAATAGACAACTCTTTTTTTTAAGTTTATCTAATTTCATCCTAGTGTCTTTTCTTGTTTTTGTAACTAGTTTGCTTAGAAATAAACTTGCTTCGCAAGGACAGCTTATTGCTTTTATAAGCAAATCAAGAATAAATAATAATTATTATATAATAGTTGTAAATACAGCAACTAATTAACGAATTAAGCAATTAAATGCTTTGCTATAAATAAGCTAGCTGAACTGGCTCGCTTCCAAAGCAACAATGCAAGAATGCAGCTTTTTTTTTCCAGAGCAGATGAAATTTGAATTATTTTTAGTTGCTGTATTTATCCTAGTTATTTTGTAACAAGGACGCTAGCAAAAGCATTTAAATAACGAGTATAGTTAAATGGTATAACTTCTACCTTCCAAGTAGAAATTATCAGTTCGATTCTGATTACTCGTATTTATAAAAAATTTGAGCATATTTATAATATAATATATAGGTATTTTTTATAAAATATATAAAGATATTAAATTAAAATATTTTACATTTTATAATCTCATTAATATTATTATTATTTTTTATATTCTAATTGTCAATTTTGACAGCATCTTTACTCGTTCTGTATTTACTAATTGTTATTATTTCTAGTAATTTATAACAAGCTGATTTATTAGCAAACGGTGCCAGGACAGAAGAGCATTAGCAAATAATGCAGATATTTATTTAATAATAAACGCTAGATTTAAATTTTTGTATCTGATAGTTAAATTGTAAATATAAAATATTTTATAATAGGTCAGGTCAATTAAATTTAAAAAGCAGAGATTTTTCTTTCTTAGATAAGCTCTTTAAAGACTTAAATTTAAAACTTGCAGCATTCGCTGCTTTCTAACTTAAAAAAAGCAGTTTTCTTGTAACTTGCTTAGAAATAACTAGAAGCTAGCAATTGATTAATAGTAGACAAAAAAAAATTAAGAAATATTACTTGCTTTGCAACTAAAATTATGCCTCAAATAATTCCTTTTTATTTTGTCAGTCAAATTTTTGTAACATTTATTTTATTATTTAGTGTTATTTATGTACTTTCTAAATATATTTTACCTTTAAATTTATTTTCTCAAGTTATTAGAAGCTATATTATAAAATTAACAAATAAAAATTAAATTTTTTTAATTAAGCAATATTTATTATAACCCCCTTGCTTTGCTAAAAAAATTCACCTATTTCAATAATTTTAAAAATAAAATCAACCGAGGAAATTTCTAAATAAAAGTATCGATGATGATATAGTAATAACATTATAAACAATAAAAATAAATAGTAATTTAAAGGGATTATTAAGGAACAAAAAAGCAAATTTACAAAAAAGGAGGTAAATACCAAAAGCTTTATTCTGAATTTAGGAATTGGTTTGTGTAATTAATAAGTTTATTATTAATATAGCAAATTTATTAGTAAGCGATCCTAAGGTAAATCTTATCTATAATATACTTCCTGAAGTAAAACATTTTATGTAAGGAAAGGAAAGGAAATCAACCGAGACTCCGAAAGTAATGGCGAGTGAAATCGGATTAGCTTTAAATTTATTGTAATATAATTATGAAAATAACTTATTATTAACTTGAAATTATCTTCTTATTTTTAATTTAAAAATATTTAATTTAAATATTATTTAGTTTTCTTATTCTTTATTTTTTTTCTAATTTTTTAATTCAATACAAAATATAAATTTAATTATAAGTGTGCTTAGTTTAATTAAGAAGACAAAAATTATAGTAGTAAAATTTCATGTAATTTTTGTACAGAATAAGGTTATACCAGTCCTGTAGAGTTAATAACAATAATCATGGTCTAGACTTAATTATTAACTTATTTAGTTAATAATAATTTTGTAGAACTAGAGTGAGTACAATGAGAGATAACTTGTTGGAATATAGGGGAACCATCCTCTAAAGCTAAGTATTGTAAATTTAGCGATAGTGAAAAGTACTGTGAAGGAAATTTTTGAAAAGTTAGTAGTAAACTAGGTGAAATAGATTGTGAATTAGTAATTCTATAAGCAGTCGAAATTCCAATTTTTTTATATAAAATATTTAATTAAGGAATGACGGCGTACCTTTTGCATAATGGGTCAGCAAGTTAATATAAGTAGCAAGGTTATTTACCCCTAGCGAAAGCGACTGGACTAATTTAATAGTGTTGGGCAAGTTACTTATATTAGACCCGAAGCCAGGTGATCTTACCAAAATCAGATTGTAAAGGATCGAACGGGTGAATGTTGCATAATTCTCCGATGAATTTTGGTAAGCGGTGAAATGCTAATCTGACCTGGTGCTAGCTGGTTTTCTACCGAAACATATTTTAGTATGATATCTTTCTTTAGATTTATGGAGGTACAGCAAGGCGATTCCCAACAAGTTTAATTAATTTTTAAAATTAAATGCGTTCAGGTTGCGGGGATTTAATAAATCTTACCTTTGGAAGCGAATCTCGGAATTACATAAATTGATGATAGATATTCAGACTGTTCATGCTAAGTTGGACAGTCAAGACGGAAACAGCCGAGAACACTGATCAAGGTCCCAAATGATTGTTAAGTGAAAATAAGGACGTAGCAATATCTAATACAGCTGTGAAGTGAGCTTGGTAGTTGCTACTTTTAATGAACGTTTGTAACAACGCATCAGCAGTATTATTATTTAATAATAAATAATAAAGGATAGTAGCGCCGAAAATTTAACGGGTCTAAAACAATCAACCGATATCGTGTTGGTTACTTTTTTATATTTAAATAATATAAAATAAAAAAAATATATTTTTTTTGTAATCTAGGTAGTAGAACATTCAGTTTAACTGTTTATAAAATAGTGTTTCATTATTTTTTAGGTTACTGAAGAGAGAATGCTGACATGAGTAACGTAAAAAATTTCTATAATGAAATTCGCCGAATACGAAAGGGTTGCAAATAGAAAGGTTAAACCGTTTTGTTTTAAAGCGGCCTCTAAGGACCATAGCGAAAGCTGTGGCTGATGAGTAAAGAATAGAAAGTCCACCTGCTTAAAGTGGGCCAGGAAAATAATATTCATATATTATTAAATTAATAATTACTAATTTAATAGATACTACCGTACCCTAAACCGACACAGGTTCGTAGGTAGAGTATACTAAGGCGCAGAGCTAAAAGTTGTTAAGGAACTCGGCAAATTCACCTCATAAGTTTAACGATAAGAGGTACCTTATTTTATATAAAATAAGGTGGCACAAAATCGGAGGCCCCGACTGTTTACTAAAAACACAACACAGTGCAATCATGAATATGGTAGTATACTGTGTGAAATTTGCCCGATGCCATTAATATAAGAAAAGTTATGGGTTTGTTTTATTTAAACAATACTGTGACCTATCGAAAATCTGGTTAATAGCGGTCTTAACTATGAGGATCTGTTTAAAAACCTACAGGGTCCTCAAAAAACTCGATGATATGCTGGAATCTCCTAAAGCTTTAAATAATTTAACTATTAAAGTTAAAAGTAATAAAATTAAAGATGAACAATGGACAATCAGCAGGGAATATTAAAAGGGAAAAAATAAATATGGAATATATATATTTGTTTATTTATGGGTCAGCAAGTTAACTGTTCTAGCTGTAATTACAGCTGCAATATTTTTCTTGGTTAGCAGCATTCGCAGCTGTAATAAAAAAATTAAATAGCATTTATTAAATGTAACAAAAATGATAAAATTCTTTTTTATTTGACAAAAATAAGAAATATTAAAAATCCTTCATATTTATTTTTTCTAGGTGGTTTTGTTGAAGGTGAAGGATCTAACTCTGTATCTGTAACTATTCATAAAAATTTTAAATTTGGAGTAAATATTCAACCTGTTTTTAATGTTAGCCAACATAAAAACGGTTTAGATATTTTATACTCATTTAAGGAACTTTTTGGAAATTCAGATTCAGTTGTTGAAAAATCAGGATCTCCTGATATTCATGTTTATACTTTAAAGGGTTATAAACAAATAATAAAATATGTTATTCCTTTTTTAGAAGCTTATGTTCAACCATTTGGTTGTAAAAAAGAAGAATTTACTATTTTTAAAAAAATAGTAATATTATCTTCAGAAGGAAAACAGAAATATAAAGATGATTTAATTGATATGGTTAGACTTGCTTATACTCTACAAGGTAAAGGTAAAACCAGAAAAAGAGAGCTATCTGAAATACTTGAGATTATTGAAAATAAGGAATTATATTTTAATAGCGCAGCAAAGATATAATTACAGCTTGCGAAGCTTGCTATTAAAATTTTAAAGATTCCTGTTCCTATTATCTAAAACTTTTTAATTTTTTTGAAATAAATATTTATATTTGTATATATTAAAACAATCACCCCTTGCTTTGCAACGCACTCTTATCTATTAATAATATTTTATATTATAAGCTTAGTCTTTAATTGTATAATTTATATTTAATGAAGATATTGAAAATATATAATAGCCCTCAGAGACTAGATAATCGAGCAAATATTATTATTTGATGATATAGTCCAAACTACTTAGAAATTAGTAGAATAATATAAAGCCTAAGGTAGCAAAATCAATTGGCCATTAAATGTGGTCCGGTATCAATAATGTAACGATGGTCTCACTGTCTCTACAACTTGCTCAGTGAAATTGAATTACGCGTGAAGATGCGCGTTGCCTCCAGGGGGACGGGAAGACCCTATGCAGCTTTACTGTAGTTAGTTATCACATGAATCTAGAACAATTTCGTTTAATAGTGAATAGGTAAGTCGAATGACTAATTGTGGAAACCTTAAAAACAAGATTGGGTTTATATTTACCTAAAATTTAAAAAATATAGGGATAGTTGACTAATTGGCAGTTTGACTGGGGCGGTCGTCTTTAATAGAGTAGCAAAGTACATCCAAATATATCAAATTAAAAACAAAAAAACTATTTTAATACAGAAAATAGCTTACTTAGAATTATTTTAAAGTAAGAAGAGTTAGCTTCTTAAAATAAATTTTAAATATTAACATGAAATCTTTAAGGTATAGCTAGAAATTGAATGGAGATCAATTAACCAGTGAAGGGTTATGCAGGGCTCAATGGCGATAAGCATGCTTAACTGAAAGACTCAAAAGTCACACAGATACGCAAGTAGGGCATAGTGACCCCTCGCTATAGTATGGGATAGACGGGGATCAATTAATAAAAGTTACGCTAGGGATAACAGGCTGATAGCCTACGAGAGTACACATTGTCTAGGCTGATTGGCACCTCGATGTCGACTCATCCTATCCTCCGGGGGAAGAAGCTTGGAAGGGTTCGGCTGTTCGCCGATTAAAAGGGTACGTGAGTTGGGTTTAATACGACGTGAGTCAGTATGGTCCCTATCTTCTGGAGGGACAATTAGTAAAAAGAGGCAGACCTTCCAGTACGAAAGGATCAATAGGCTGTGTTTCTCTAGTGTACCAATTGTTTGTAATTATTGCCATTTACCTCTTATATTTTTATAATCTTAAGGTTAAAGGTAAATTTAACAATATTTGAATGCATAGTTGGGTAGCCACAAACATAATAGATAAGTGCTGAATGTCTATAAAGCAAGAATCTAACCTCTAGATACTAATAGTTTTATTTTTAAATAAAACAAAATTAAGTTGTAGATTACAACTAGATAGGCTATAAATGTACAATTTGTAAAAATTTTAGTTTAATAGTACTAATTTATAAAAAAACTTTTTGTTAATAGTCATAGCTGCTTATTTATTAGCAGCAATTTTATTTTTTATATTATTTTATGCGTTAGCAACAGATCCTATTTATTTTAGCTTCTTTGTCTGCTGCGAATGCTGCTGCTGTTGCTAACTTATTAAGAGTTACTTTGTAACAAGCAGAACTCCTTTTAGCTTAATTTGAGATATTTTAATAAAATTTAAAAAAATAAATATCGGATCGGTTATTAAAATACTATTTAAATTTAAGATTAAAAGAGTAAACTTCTAAGCAATCATATTTTTACTTCTTTAGGTGAAATTATAATATTTTTTTAAATGTTGTATTTATAACTAATAAAATATTCTTTATGATATAAACAATTTGCTATATTTGCAATTTAAATTTTTAATGCTTCATAATAAAACAATGAATAAATTTCAATTTTTTCCTTTTCATTTAGTTGACCCATCTCCTTGGCCTATTTTATTAAGTTTTTCTTTATTAAATTTAACAATAGGAGCTGTTGCTTATATGCATGGATTTTCTTATGGTGGATATATTTTAACATTAGGATTTATATTAACAACATATGGTATGATTTTATGGTTTAGAGATGTAGTTGTAGAAGCTACTTATTTAGGTCATCATACTAAAGAAGTTAAAAATGGTCTAATGATAGGTGTTTTATTATTTATTGTTAGTGAAATTTTTGCTTTCTTATCTGTATTTTGGGCTTTCTTTCATTCAAGTTTATCACCAGCTATTGAAATAGGAGGAACTTGGCCACCTTTAGGTATTACTCCATTAGATCCATTTGCTATACCGTTACTTAATACTTTTTTATTACTTTCTAGTGGAGCATTTATAACATATGGACATCATGCTTTAATAGCTGGAAATAGAAAAGCTGCTATAGATGGAGTAATTTTTACTATTATCTTAGCTATAATTTTCACAGGATTACAATATTTTGAATATTCTGAGGCAGGATTTACTATGTCAGATGGTGTATATGGATCTGCTTTTTATGCTTCTACTGGACTACATGGATTAACTACAATAGTCCCTATTAAATTCAATAATATTAATACATATATGAACAAACCAAAAGAGAAACTTTTAATTAAGATGCCTAATAATAGAAATTTTATAAAAAAATCTGAAACACAATTTACTTCATTACAAAAAGAAATCTATTTAGATTCTGAATTTTTAGAGTGGTTCTCAGGTTTTACTGACGCTGAAGGTAATTTCAATATCACTTTGCAAAAGTTAAAAGAAAATAATTATACTAATGCTATGTTAACTTTTCAAATCGGTTTGCATATTGATGATTTGTCTTTATTAGAATATATAAAGAATAAATTAAATTGTGGTCATATCTCTATTACAACTTCAAGGTGTAATTATTTTGTTAACGATAAAACTTCATTAATACAAGTTATTTTACCTATTTTTAATTTTATAAAATTAAATAGTTCTAAATATTACCAGTTTCTTATTTTTGAAAAAGCTGTTAATCTTATAAAAGAAAAAAAACATCTATCTCCAGAAGGAAAATTAGAGATGGTAAAATTTTATAAGGAAATGAAAATTTCTAGTTGCAAGCAAGCACCAGCTTCACAATCAAAAGAGATAAATAATATACCGTTAACTATAAATTGGTTAGGAGGATTTACTGATGGAGATAGTACTTTTTCTATATTTAAATATAAACCAAGAATAAGATTTGAAAATCATATTAAAGAATTAAATTTATTCGAAAGAATTAAAGATTTATTTAATATTAGATCTAATTTTATTTTTAATAAACCCAGATTAAATAGACCAAATTCAAATGCAACAGTTAGTTTGGATATTACAAATATACAAATTTTAAAAAATAAAATTGTACCTATTTTTTCTAAATCTGGCATATTGAAAAGTAAAAAATTAAAGGATTTTAACGATTGGTCTATTATTGTAGATATTTATTATTATGGTTACCACTTAATACCGGAAGGTAAAGCTTTAATTACAGAGATTAAAAACCAATGGAATAATTTTAGACTTTCTACTTCCTTTGTTAATAAAAAGAACAATTTAACTATTTCTTCAACTAGCTTAACTTTTGATGAAAAATTAAAAAATCTATTTTTAATACCATCTCCTTATGAAATTAAAAATGGTATTAGATTTATTAGAGGAACTAATAATTTTGTATCTGAAAGTTTAAAAATTATTGCTTTTGATAATTTTAATAATAAATCTATTTATTCCAGTATTACTGAATGTAGTAATGCTTTGAATATTGATAGATCAAAAATTAAAAATTGCATATTAACTGGTGAAGTTTATAAAAATTATAAGTTTATCTTGGCCCAAGGTGAATAGGGCTTATTTTTGCTATTTATTATTATTTCTTCTTGCTGCACCAAGAAACCAGCAAAAATTTGTTTTTTTTTTTATCTTTTTTAAGCATATATTTAAATATATTATTAAATTTAATAGAAAATAGGGTTAATTACAAGAAGGTCCTTAAATTCAATCACTCATCTAGTTATTTATTAAAAGAGGGATAATTATAGTTTAAGGATAATTTGTAGCCAATCATATATAAATATATAAATAAAGAATATATGAAGGTTCAACGACTAGCAGGTGAGTACTATATTTACAATAAACCTGCCACGAAATCCCTACAATATTATATATTTAATATTGATGACATAGTCTGAACTTATCTGTAAAGATAAGAAGTAATGAATAAAGAATCATTACGATAACACAATTGTACATGTAATAGTAGGTACTATTTTTATTGGAGTATCTTTAATAAGATTAATTAATTATCAATTAACTACAAAACATCATAATGGATTTGAATCTAGTATACTATATTGGCATTTTGTAGATGTGGTATGGTTATTTTTATTTGTGGCTGTATATTTTTGGGGTAATACCTAATATTTAAATATACTATCATTATTTTTTATTGTTTTTTCTGCAATTAACTGAAAATGATAGGTAAAATTTCTAAGATACAAATATTAAAAATATTTCACCCTTGCTCCGCAACTGATATTTTTCTAACTTTTTTATTAAAATACTAGCTGTAATTACTGCAGCTTGCTAGCTTTACTGCTTCTAATTACAAAATTACTAGGACTGCTGCGAATGCTGCTGCAATACAAAATAAATAAAAAAGAGCCTTTAATTTAATGGTAGAATGGTTTCTTGATGAGGAACTTATAGGAGTTCAAATCTTCTAGGGCTTATTTATACTAGCTGCTGCAAATCATTTGCTAACTTATAAGTTAGCAAATTTATTTTTTAATTTCTATCCTAACTGGTCCCTTTATTTATTAATTTACTTTTTCATTATTTAGGTTATCTGCTTTGCAGGTGAGAATTGCAGCATTCTTGCTTTGTTCTGCAGCGTTCTAGTTACTTTGTAACAAGGACAGCCGTAATTACTGCTGTTACTACTGCTTATAATGGAGCAAACTGAGCTGCTTTTAGTTATTAGAAATGTACAGGATTATTGCTAATACAAAGGAGCAAAACTTGTTTATACACAGAAAAAACTAACTAGTTGCTGTATTTACAGCTATTACAAAATAACAAGCAAGTTAGAAAACTTTAAAGTTTCTATTTTTATTTCTTAAAAATAGATTAAATAAATAGATTATTTATAATAATAATTTTTAGGTCTTTAGGTTTCTATAATAAAGCCAATTTATTACCTGTTCTTTTGTTCCTTTGTTAAACTTTTAATTTAATTAAATCTGCCTCTAATTACTAATTACTATTTACTATTTATTATTTACTAATAAGGTATTTATTATAATAAATTTGCAGCTTGCTTGCTTCTAAGCAGGAGAGCTATCGGCTAATTAAAAAAAATCTAGTTAAATATATACAAATTTTATTTATTAATATTAAAAGAATTTAATTTAAATTATTGCAAGGATAACATTTAACATTAGAACAAATAAATATAAGTTATAAATTAAAAAATTAAATATAAAGATGAGATTATTAAAAACTCATGTATTACTTAGATTTGTAAATTCTTATTTAGTAGATTCTCCACAACCAGCTAATATTAGTTATATGTGAAATTTTGGATCTTTACTAGCAGTTTGTTTAATTATACAAATTCTAACTGGAGCCTTTTTAGCTATGCATTATACACCAAATGTAGATTTTGCTTTTAATAGTGTAGAACATATTATGAGAGATGTTAATAATGGATGGATAATAAGATATACACATGCCAATGTCGCATCTTTCTTTTTTATTTTTGTATATATGCATATAGGTAGAGGATTATATTATAGTTCATATAAATCTCCAAGAGTATTAGTATGGTCTATTGGAGTAATAATATTAATATTAATGATGGCTATTGCTTTCTTGGGTTACGAGGATAGCCCAACATGGTTTAATAATAATAATTTAATTTTAAATTCAATGATTCCTTCTAAAATAATAAATAATTTTATTAAAGATAAAAATATAAAACCAGTATTTACATTTGAAAATTTAGAAAAACAAGAAACTAGAGAAAAAATATGTAAAGAAATAAAACACATTAGTGGTATTTATATGATTCTAAATAAAATTACTTTAGATTATTATATAGGTTCAGCTTCAACTAATAGAATATATAGTAGATTTACGAGTCATATGATATATTTTACTGGAAGTAAAATAGTAAAATTAGCTATTAAAAAATATAATTTATCTAATTTTGCTTTCTTAGTATTAGAAATATTTCCAGATATTGTTACTCAAAAGAATAATAAACAATTATTAGATTTAGAAGATTTCTATTTAAAATCTTTATTACCTAACTATAATATTTTAACAGAAGCTGGTAATAGTTTTGGTTATAAACATACTGAAATAACTAGAATCAATATGAAAGCAAAATATAGTTTAGAAAGAAGATTAAAAATAGGTGCTCTAAATAGAGGTAAAACTCTATCAAAAGCAACTGTTGAAAAATTGAGAATAGTTGCTTTAACTAGAAAATCTTATACTTATTCAGAACAGGGAAAATTAAATTTAAAAAAGAAATCTAAATCTTTATTAGTTTTTAATTTAAATGGAACTCTTTATAGTGAATATAGTAGTATAACAGAGGCTGCTATAAATTTGAAATGCAGTTTAAAAACAATAAATAGATGTTTAAAAACTGAAAAAAAAATATTAAAGAGACAATGAATATTAAAATTAAATAATTAACAATATTAAATCATAGTCCCACGAGTTTATAAGGCTATGCAACTTCTAGAAGAAAATAGACTATAAAGTGGAATAGTTCGACAGAATTATTGACTTAAATTTATTTAAGTTGGCAATATTAGTGAAAACGATCAAAGGAACTTGGCCTAGCGCAATTCAGAGATCGTCGGTTATCTAGATGATCGCGACAGACTGGGTCACTAATGGGTGCCTGAAATGGTGCTTAATGTACAGTCGAAACTTTTAACTTATTTATTTTAGTTAATAGAATATACGAATTCAAAGTTATTCTATCATTTTATTTATTTTTGTTAGTGACCTTGGGCAATAAGCTTAAGACTCTAGCTAATAAAATGAAAGTATGTATGTTTTACCATATGGTCAGATGTCTTTATGGGGTAGTTTATTTTGCCCTAAATGGTTTCAGTTTTTGGATTTAGAATCCAACGGATTATTTTATTGCAGTACAGTTTTACCATTTATTTCACCTAAAACCAAATCTAATAATAGAATAGGACCACATAATTACGATATTATTTGTATTTTAATGGGTTCTTTATTAGGAGATGCTTTTGCGGAACAACATGGAAATGGAACAAGAATTTGTTTTCAACAAGAACATTTAAATTCTCATTATTTAATATGGTTTCATAGTTTTTTAAATAAATTTGGTTATTGTAGTGAAACAACACCTACACTTACAACAAGAATAGGTAAAGGAGGTAAATTAAGATATGTCTCTAGATTTAAAACTTATACATTTACAAGTTTTAATTGGATACATACAGCTTTTTATAATGAAAATAAAAAAATAGTACCTTATAATATTGAAGAATATTTAAGTCCTTTAGCACTATCTGTTTGGATTATGGATGATGGAGGAAGAGTATCCTCTGGTTTAAAAATAGATACTAATAATTTTTCATTTAATGAAGTAGAATTTTTAGCTAATATTTTGAGAAAAAAATATAATTTAAAAACATCAATTATAAAAACTGGTGCATTAAATCAATATAATATCTATATTTCTAAATCATCAATGAATGACTTAGTAGAAATTATTAGACCATATCTTCATACTTCAATGTATTATAAATTAAACGGCTATATTTAAAAACTTTAATTATAGTTTTCTTTCTAGTAATTCTGCAATATATGTATAAAAAGAATTATGTTTTAAGATTGAAAGCAATACCAATGAAAACGGTTAAAGATGCGCATTGCTAGTTTCTAGACCGTCGGTTTTACATAAAATCGCGACAGACTGGGTCATTGGTGGGTGCCTGAAATGGTGCTTAATGTACAGTCGGGGTCTTTATAATATAATTTATATTATTACAAGGCTTTCTAAGGATATTATTATCAATCTATGATCTTATCGTAGATTTAGAAAGTACATAATTTATCTGTTTCTGGATTAAACAAAAGATAAATTTAAGATTTGGCTACTGTTATTACTAATCTTTTATCTGCTATACCAGTTTTCGGTCAAGATATAGTTGAGTTAAAAAATGTCACAGAAATTTTTAGTTCTTATCCTCTAAAGAATGAGATTACAATTACAACATTGTTGCCTACTATAGGTACAGTTAGTAATCATGCTTTAAAAAAAGGGAAAAAAATAAGAATAGATAAGAAAGAATATTTATCTATACCTTATCAATTTTTAGCTTTTTTAGCAGGTTTTATAGATGGAGATGGGTATTTTCAAATTACTAAAACAACAAAAGGATTTATAACTATTAAATTGAAAATTGTTCTACAATTAGAGGATCTTTCTACTTTAGAGTATATTCAATCTATATTAAAATTAGGTAAATTAAATATATATAGAGATTATAAAAATCCAATTTGTAGTTTAACAATTAATAAAACAGATTTACAAGAAATCATTTTTCCATTATTTTTACATCATGGTATATTCTTTTTAATTGAAGCTAGAAGAACTCAATTTGATTTAGCTATGTTTATACTTAAAAATGATATTAAAATTTTCGATAAAATTAACTTCAATACGTTATCTCTTCCTAATATTACAGAGGTAGGTTGCTGCGCTAGTGGTATAATGCAAGGAAATAAAAAATTTTCAAATATACCTACAATTTTTGTATTACCTAAAACAGCTTTAGATTACGTTAAGTTACCTTTTTTTAATAATTGGTTAATTGGATTTACAACAGCAGAAGGTTCTTTCTTTATTAAAAATAATAAGGATGGATGCTTCCAATTAAAACAAAAAATTCATGTTCAATTATTTGAAGCTTTTAAATTAATATTTAATAGTAATAAAAAAATTATTACAGAACAAGATAAATTTAATCAATTTTCGGTTAGTTCTAAAAATGATATACAATCAGTGATTAATTTTTTTTCATTTTCAGGTTTCCATCCTTTAATAGGTTTAAAATATATTCAATATTTAAAATGGATCTCTAATTTAAAAAACAGTTATAGATACAGTAATCTTAAATTTCCTCAGTAATATTTAAAGTTTGTTTATATTTGTCCTATTAGTCTATTAATTACGAAAATAATATGAGACTTGTTGTTTAATTTATTCTTCCGCTTATCTATCTTACACTTTCCTGCTTTCTTATTCTAATTAGAATAAGAAGAAAGCCATCTGTAAAGCTGCTGCTTTATTTCGGTAACTAGCTAATTTCTATTAGTAATTAAAAGTTATAAATTGCAGCTGGCTTCGCATAGCTAGTCCATTGGATGAGGATTTATAGAATATTCTTATAAAATTTTGTGACATTGGCTCCTTAAAACAGTAATGTTTTATTGGCAAACGGGAAAAATTGCAAAAATATCTTAATTAAATTAATTAAACTTCCCTATTAAGACAATTTGCAGCGAAGCTTGATTCAGTATAATGTTTAAATAATAATAAACAATAGATCAAGAGCGTTCAACGACTAATGAGTGAGTTATACAAACAATAAGCTCAACACGATAATCCCGCAACCATCTTTTTAATTATAATTTGGTTGAATACATAGTCTAAACATTGTCGTGAGGCAATGAAGATATAATTAAATATTATATCATTAATAAAATTGTAATATGGGGTGGTTTTTCAGTTTCTAATGCTACTTTAAATAGATTCTTCTCATTACATTATCTGCTACCCTTTTTATTAGCAGCTTTAGCAGTTGCACATTTAATAGCTATACATGAACATGGATCTAATAACCCTAATGGTGTTACTTCTAGTGGGGACAGATATGCTTTCCATCCTTATTTTGTTTTTAAAGATTTAATAACAATTTTTGCTTTCTTTTTAGTATTATCTATTTTAGTTTTCTTTTATCCTAATTTATTAGGACATTCTGATAATTATATACCAGCTGATCCTATGGTAACTCCACCATCTATTGTACCTGAATGGTATGTTAACAGATGCCATGCATTAGAATAATCTTATGAATAATAAACTTCACTATATGCTGGAAACTCCTAAAGCTTAATCTACTTTAAAATAAATAAAGTTATAATGATTTAAGATATTACAATGGACAATCAGCAGGAAACCAAAGATTATATATTTAAATAATTGAGTAGGATCCTCAGAGACTACACGTGAAGCTCCTTATTTTTTTGCATTAGCAAATTTGAACCAATTAAATTAAGAAAAAATAAGGATGAAGATATAGTCCAGCCATTATTGAAAGATAATGGGTATTATATAAATATATTAATGTGATCTGATAACTTCCACAAGTTTAGTATGTTCACAAAATTTATCAACTATAATTACAAAAAGACTATCAAAATTTGAAAGATCCAAATTAACTATTGAAAATCCTTTAAATGAAATTATTATAGGATTATTATTAGGAGATGGACATATTCAAAAAAGGTCTTTAACAGGTAATTCTAGATTTATGTATGGTCAAAATAGTTTAAGAATACAACATATTAACTATTTTAACCACGTATTAGAATTATTTAAACCTTATTTATCTAAAGATTTTAAACTTAAAACAAAATCATTTGTAGATAAGAGAAATAATAATAATTATAGTTCCGTTAATTTTGCTACATTATCATTGCCATGTTTTAACTATTACAAAAATCTGTTTTATAATTCAGATGGTTTGAAAATAGTCCCTTCAAATATACAAGATTTATTTACTCCTAGAAGTTTAGCTTATTGGATTATGGATGATGGTTCTATTCAAAATAAAGGTTTACATTTAAATACTTATGGTTTTACCAACCAAGATGTTTTAAAATTAAAAAATATTTTAGAAAATATGTTTGGAGAAAATACCTTGAAATGTACAATACATAAACATAAAAAAGGAGAAAGAATTTATATATGGGGAGAAAATATGGATGTGATAAGACACAATATATCTAAGTTTATGCATAAAAATATGCTTTACAAAATAAACTCTGATAATTTAAAATAATATAAATTTATATAACTGATCTTTTACCATACTATGCTATTTTAAGATCTATACCAAATAAATTATTAGGAGTTTTAGCTATGTTTGGTTCTCTATTAATTTTATTAATATTACCTATTACAGATCTATCTAGAATTAGAGGTAGTCAATTTAGACCTGCTATGAAATTAGCATTCTGGTTTTTTGTAGTAGATTTTTTTATTTTAATGTGGATAGGTTCTCAACATCCTAATACTCCTTATGTTGAAATAGGTCAAATATCAACTGCATTTTATTTTGCTTGGTTCTTAATAATAGTACCAGTAATAGGTTTAATAGAAAATACTTTAATAGATATTGCTACTAAATTAAAAAAATTATAACCCAACGCGGCGCCCGG